>Ga0066255_1000119_pt1 | contig 175847 bp, 147 predicted proteins | sample ThiBiot_750_biof_FD_71148 | JGI IMG/M metagenome (GOLD analysis project Ga0066255, IMG submission 71148) | Wastewater bioreactor microbial communities from Cape Town, South Africa - Thiocy_expt_750_biof (version 2) | ecosystem: Engineered > Bioreactor > Thiocyanate-remediating >...
CAATCTTCATGATGCATCCCCCAGAACGTTAGCCCGAGCGTACCAAACCATCAAAAACTGAATCTTTGGTTGTGCGAATCGCGCGCATTCAACGGATCACGCGTAAAAGGATTTCATCGACAGCGATCAGCCCGCCAATGCCTCTTAAGGAACGTTCCGGCCTGCGGCGCCAGCCAGGCTGGGCCGGCAGTGGCGATTACCTCGAATGCCTGACGCAAGCCATGAATGCCAAGACTTTTCGCATCCACGATTTCAAAGCAGGTCGCTCGCGCGATCTGCCCTTCAGTCAATGTCGAAGGTATCCGCCGCCAAATGCAAACGCGCGACTCGAGATTTCAATACAAGACCGCAATGCCGCACACGCAGCTCAGCCTGCATCATACGGAAAACGCACGGCTGCTGCCCGATCGCGGCGAGCTTCTGCACCGTCTTCCGCATGGCGGCGTCTGCGCCGAGGTCGGCGCGGCGTTCGGCAATTTAACCGCCGAGATCTTCGAAAAGAATGCGCCGAGAGAGCTTTACCTGATCGACGCATGGGATACGCCCCGCTATCAGGAGGGCCTGGAACAGATCAAGACGAAATTCCGGGGCGCGCTGGACCAAGGCCGCCTGCGCATCGTCCAGGGCTATTCCACCGTCCGGCTTTCGGAGTTTCCGAACGGCTTTTTCGATTGGGTCTATATCGACACCAATCACAGCTATGAGACGACCCTGGAGGAGCTGCAGATCAGCCACTTCAAGGTAAAGCAGGACGGCCGCATAGCAGGCCACGACTTCTGCACCGGCAACGTCGTCGAACGATGCGCTGAGGACCAGGCCTGCGGCAACCAGAGGTGCATCGACCCGTGCAGCGCCGCGGCAGCGAATGCGGGATCCGTGGGCTGTTCGTTCGCCGTCCCCCCGCCGAACGGAGACCTCATCGGCAGGGGGAACTGCTACGCCTTCTTCGTCGCGAACAACTGGACGTCACCCGCCACGCTGCGGCTGGAGTTCGATGGGCAGGAAAAGGCGCTCGACGGCGCCGTGTGGGTCTCCTCGGTCGAAAACGGCAAGGTCAAGCACACGCAGCTCGACGGGCCGATACCGCCGGGTGGAGGAGCGGTCGTCTTCTTCTCCGAGGACCAGCGCCACGCCGGCTCGCAGACGTTCACGGCATGCCCGGACGGCGTCCGTCCGGTCCTCGACAGGGACCCCGTCGTCCACGAGACGGGGATCGGCCGAACGTCGTTCGTGACCGCGAACGTGCCGGTCTCGATGTACGCGATCTACCCGTACGGAGGCGCGAAGACCCACTTCCCGAGCGCCACGCTGCTGTTCCCGACGACTTCCTTCGGGGACAAGTACGTCCTGCTCAGCGCCTGGGGCGGCAAGGGCGATACATTCGGCCGAGGCATGCTGCGCGGCGCCGACACGGCCACGACGCAGTTCGGGAAGCCCACGATCCAGATCGTCGCGATCGAGGACGAGACGACCCTCGAGCTCCTGCCCAGGGTCGACATCGTCGGGGGACCGGGCGTCGCCGCGAGCTCGCGTGGCCAGGTAGCGAGCTATCGCCTGAAGCGAGGCGACGTCCTGCAGCTCACGCAGGAGAACGAGCTCGTGGGCTCCGTCATGGAGTCGAACAAGCCGGTCGGTGTCTTCGCCGGCAGCTCCGGCTTGAACGTACCGAGCGACGTCAGGGCCGCCGATCAGGAGAACGATCAGATCCCGCCGGTCTCGGCGTGGGGACACGAGTACGCCGTCGTCCCTGCCCCGAATCGCGCGAGCCTGCTGTCCCAGGGCCGCGAGAAGGAGCGCGACCCGAGCGTGATCCGCATCGTCGGCGCCGCGGACGGCACCGAGCTCGTCTACGAGCCCGCGGCGCCCAAAGAGGCGCCGCGCCGCCTCGGCGCCGGAGAGCTCGCCACGTTCTTCGCAGAGCAGCCGTTCGTCGTACGGAGTCAGGACAGCGATCATCCGTTCTTCGTCGCTGCCTACATGACGGGCGCCGCGGCCTCCTCGTACGAGGTCGGCGACCCGGAGCTCGCGATGGTCGTCGCGACGGACCAGTGGCTCGACACCTACGGGTTCTTCTCCGACTCGAACTACGACTCGAGCTCCGTCGTCGTGACGCGTCGGAAGGATCGGGGCTCGTTTCACGATGTCGCGCTCGACTGCGCCGGCACGCTCACGGGATGGACGGCGATCACGCCGGAGTACGAGTGGGCGCAGGTCACGCTCACGCGCTCCGGGGATGCGCAGAGGTATGACGCCGGGACGTGCACGGACGGGGCGCACCGGATCCAGAGCGAAGGCCCGTTCACGATCACCGTCTGGGGCGTCTCGGGATACGCGAGCTATGCGTACCCCGGGGGGACGGGCTTGCGACCGATCTCCAGGACGAACCTGACCGTGCGCTGATCCGCGCGGCTTGATCGAGGCCCGCGCTCTCCGCGACGTCGCGGACCGGCGGCTCGGCCAGCGCGAGCGGAGGGCCGCCGCGAGGCACTCGCGTTCCTGCTTCGCGAGCGGTTCGTCAACGAAGCCGTCGTTACCGACATCCTGTCCGTGCTGCACCGCTCGCTCGACGCCTCGAAGGTCATCCGGGCGCTACTGCTCGGGCTCGGCGATGTACTTGGTGACCACGAGAAGATCACGAAGTGGCTCGGGCCGTTGCGGACCGCGCGCTCCGCGACGGACACCTCCCGTCGTTCATCACCGCGGGGCGGCCCATCCGCTCTGGTGCGCCTGCGCCGGACGTGCAGAAGCTCGCTGGTCACCTCCACCTCCACGTAACTCAACGCTACGCGCACAGCAGCGAGGCCTCGCAGGAGGCGGCCATGACGGCGTTCTCGGTGAGGATGATGGAGGCGAGCGGTCGTGGTAGCAGCGTGGAAACGGAGCCGATGAACGCCGTTCCGCGGAAGCGCTCGATCAGCCGGAAGGGGCGCAAATCAGGGCGATCTCGCGTGGCGGGCGAGTGAGGCCTCCCGCCTTTTCGGAAACCGCCGTGGGGCAACCCACCGGGAGTTCGAATCTCTCCTCCTCCGCCAGCACTTACGCGATCGTTTTGCGGCGCGCCGTCCGTGCTACTCCGCAAACCACGCCGCAGAAAGCAGCGGTTTGCGGGCGTCGCAGTCGCGCCATGCGTCGACGTATCGTGCCTTACCAGGATGATGACCTTCGACGAGGGCGAGGCGCCCCCCCCTGGGGGCTTCATGATGCCTACCTCGAAGGTATCGTCCTCGACTGGCTTGGTGCTCGGCTCGAACTCGAAGTTCGCCTGATGATGAGCGAGCACCAAGACATGGACCAGCGAGCCTGCGTCACCGTGACCGGACTGGTCTACTGCGCGATCGATCCCCCCGAGATCGATCCGACGCGAGGCTAGGTGGCGATCCCGGAGCACGGCCCTTGGATCGACACGGGGGCGGGAGCAGTCACGACCGGCGTAGCGTCCCGTTTGCCGAGACCCCTGCAGGATGCCTTCTGCAATGGATCTTCGTGCATGACTGGAACCGCTGCATTCTCATCTGCGGGAAGGACGCGAGCCTCTCGTGGTTGGAGCCCGTCCCCGTGCCGTCGAGGGCGCTCACCAGGGCCCTCTTTCCAGGCGAGACCGTTCCCGACGCCGCAGTCTGATGAGCGCGGAGTCTCGACGCCTTCCGACCCGCTTTACGTTCGATGGAACGTCCGCCTTCCGAAGGTCCTGTCTGATGCGGCGGAGGCAGCGAGGACGGATGGGACGCCCCGCTGACCGCAGGCGACGCGAGCTGACTGCCAGCGCCCCGTGCTGACGGATCACGCCACGCGCCACCCAGCTGACCGATCGCGCCATGGCTCCGACGTCCCGAAGCCCCGCGTATTGGGCGTGTGTTCCGGCAAGGGGCGCGCTCGCGAGCTCCCGAACCCTAGCTCAGGGCGCGACCGCACCGAGCTTCTCGGCGAAGCGGTTCCGAAGCCTTCGACCGAAGCTGCTCACTCCGAGAGTTCTCGGGAGCGGAGAGCAGGGAAACCGCCTCCGCCCATTGTTCGAGTCGGCCGCTGCTTACCGAGATCGCGCGGCCGGATCCGAGCCAGGCCGGCCGCGGCTCGATGATCGTCACATCCAACCGTGACACCGCCGGCCCAAGAGCGCAAAATGCCAGCGCGCGTTTCCGTCCGTGCGAAAGACATGCAGGCCGTATCGGCCCGCCCTCGTCTCTCGCTGTCACGTTATCCCTATCTCGATGTCCGTTCGCTCGATGAGGCGTCGGACATCTACAGTCGAATGGCGGCCCCGGTGCACATCCATGGCATGCCCGGCAAGGAGTCCTTCTTGTGGCGCGTCCACCACCTCGCGCTCGGTCCCCTCGCGCTGGTCGCGAGTGAGACGAAGTCCGGCGTGTGGGCGGATTGCGAGGGCGCGTCCGACGCATATCTGTTGTCGCTGCCGCTCGAGTCGAACGCCACGGCCGAGATGACCGTCGGCAAGAGCGTGACCCCCGTCGTGCTTGGCCGCACATCGGCTCCCAGAACAATGGCACCCTGGTGAACAAGGGCACGATGAAGATCGACGGCGCGAAGTTCACCAACGCGGGCACGCTGTCGAACGCGGGCAGCTCAAGAAGCCGCAGTGCGTCGGCCAGATCGGGCGTCACCCGTACCGCTTTGGTGCTGCCGACGCGTTCCTCGCGATGGGGAAGTGAGCGATGGCCAAGCGGACGTCCTCCTCGTCGAACCGTAAGCTGAGTGATCGCCTTCAGCCCGATCTCAAGGACGGCAACGTCGAGGCCATCATTGTCGAGAACCATGCCCACGCGGCGAGTGCCACGTTGCCGTTCGCTCTGCGCGCCGCTTCGTCGGCGCGTTCGACGTGACTAGCCGCCCGACCCCGTGTTCCGGGCATCTCGAGATGCTCGCGACGCCGTCAGGCGGGCTATCGGTCGGTGAGGGGGTGCCGCCGTTCGTCGCAGGCGCATCGGCTGGCTTCGTCGCGCAGAGTGTTGCAGAGGTAAGACGCCGGCCTGCGGGGGCCCTCACGGCAGAGGTCGGCGGCGCTCACGATCCCAGGGAAAATCTGGGGGCAGAACCTGGTCGCGCATTGTAGTCCGAAGGGACGACGCCGGCCGGTCGAAGGCCGGCCGCTCCAAGTGACGATGCAGGTTGCGCAGGCTGCGCTGCGCACGGTGCGCATTGCGCAATCGGAACGAGCCTGAATCGCCGCTCTTACGGGAGTGGGCCGCTGCGCATGTCGATTGCAATGCACACTGCGCCGTCACGGACGGCATTCTTCGCTGAAGACTCGTGTTTCGCTTCGCTCGTCTTACCTCGCTCGCTTCCTCTTGGCTTCCTACTCATTGGAGACATTTCGCATGGTGATCTGGCGTCGACTCGCGTTTCTCTCACCTTGCCTTCTCGCTGCGGCTCTCGCGGTCGCATGCACGGAGACGTCGAAGTCCTCTACGTCGTCGGGAGGACCACCGCCCGGAGAACTGGACGACGATGGTGGGACGAAGGACGTCGGTCCGAACGAAGAAGCCAGCGCGTATGTCGTCGCCGGCACGATCGTCGGCACGAACGGCGAGCCGCTTCCGGATGTCGAGGTCTACGCGGACAACCAGCTCGTCGAAGGTTCGACGCTCGTCGCGTACACCGATTCAGCCGGGCGCTACCGCCTCGAGCTACCCGAGACCGCCACCACGTGGGCGATGTCGGCGACCCACACTGTCGAGTATCACGGGACGTCCTATTCGTTCCCGCTTCATCCGGAGAACGAGAGAGTGTTTGCCGGCAACACCGGCGCGATCCGGAACTTCTCGTGGAAGCTGACGGGCACCCGCCCCGACGACGGCAACTACGGCGCTTTCGTCGTCGGCTACACGGAGCCGGCGGAGTTCGGCTTCGAGCTGAGTGACGTCGAGCTCACGCTCGAGCCGGACGGCCCGCTCGTCGACGGCTCGAACGGAAAGGCAATCACGAAGAAGCTCGAGCGAACGCCCGAGGGCGATGCGATCGACGACGTTCCGCTCGGGCGCTACACGATCTCCGCGAAGTTGCCGTCGGGACCGCTGGTCGTGCGCATTCGCAATGGGGGCGGCGACTACGCGTCGTCGATCACGGCGGACTTCGACGCGCCGTACGGATCGCTCCCGATCTACCAGATCGATGTCGAGATGAAGCAGCCGTGAATCACCCGCGGAGAGGGGATGGGATAGCGCAACCAGACTGAGGCGCGCCTCGTCCTTCTCGCGTTCGCGCGCAAGCCAGTACGCCCGCGCGTCGTCGTTCGTCCACGCGTGCTCCAGCTCGGCGGCGCAATCGCCCCCCGCGCTCGAGGCCCTCGAGCGCCGGTTCGCGAACAACCCGACGCGCTCACGAAGAAGCCGCTGCTCGAGGCGCTCGGGCCAGGCATCCCGCCGCCGTGAGGCGGTCGACGGCGTTGATCAGGCACCTGCCTACCGGAACGCCACGATCCTCGATGCCCACCCCGAGCCTCGCGACGGGCACAACTGGCGGGTCGCCGCTTCGACCGAGGCTGACGACTTCTGGGCCTCGGTGGAGCACGCTCGACGAGCGCGACACCGTCAACGCGATTCTCGGCCGGTTGGTCGAAGCGAACAGCGACGCGCGGACGCGCCGTCGATCCGGAACCTGTGGCCAGTCGAGGGCGCTCCGTGGAATGATTCGCATTTCATGCGAAACTTCGCTCTGTTCGCTTTGATCGTCGTGGGCTGCGGTGCTGGCCCTGACGCCAACAGCGGCCCTGGCAGCAAGAGTGTTGCGCCGAGTGATGCGGGGGGAACAGAGGCCGACGCGTCATTGGGGGGGGCCACGGATGCAGGTGCGGATGGGAACACTTCGCAGCAGACGTATCCGCCTTGGATCCGACAGTTCGGTGGGAGCGATATGGACGCGGCCACTGCGCTTGCCGTGGACGGCAGCGGCAACGTCTACGTCACCGGCTACACCGGCCATAGGGGCATTAACGTCGGCACTGCTGACGCATTCGTGCAGAAGTATGATCCGTCGGGAGCGCTCGTGTGGGCGCAGCAGTTCGGATCCGCCAAAGACGACCTCCCAAACGCGATCCGCGTGGACGCGAGCGGAAGTGTGTACGTGGTCGGCGCAACCTACGGATCGCTCACCGGCGAGGCGAACGGTGGCGTGGATGCGTTCGTTCGGAAGCACGACGCAGCGGGGGCGCCAGTGTGGACCCGACAGTTTGGGACGGGTGGGGTGGTGTCCGCCCAATCGGTGACTTTGGACGCGCGCGGAAACGTGTATGTCGGCGGCACGACAAATGCGGCGTTGGCCGGGCAAACGAGAGCCGGACAGGATGACGCGTACGTTCGTAAGTACGACCCGCTGGGCACGCTCGTTTGGACTCGGCAGTTCGGCTCCAGCGACTTCGACTATTGTTCAGAGATAGGCATCGACGGGAGCGGGAATGTCTATGTGACCGGGATCGCGCGAAAGGCTCTCCCAGGGCAGACGAGCGCGGGCGGCGCGTTCGTGCATACCTACGACGTGCACGGAGCGTTCGTGTCGACCCTGCAGTTCGGGACGATGAACGCAGGCGGTATCCACGTGCACCGCGACGTGAGCGGAATGCTCTACCTCACGGGGACCATCATGGGGACGCTGCCAGGGCAGACGAGCGCGGGCCTCCTCGATGCCTTCCTTCAGAAATTCGATTCCGGCGGGACTCTCCTGTGGGGTCACCAGTTCGGGGCGAGTGATCACGACAGCGTGCACGCGGTGGTCGTCGACGCGAGCGGAAGCGTGTTCGTTGCCGGGCACGCGTCCGGCAGCCTTCCGGAGCAGACCGGCTTTGGAGGAGGCGACGCCTTTGTTCGAGAGTACGATGCATCGGGGATGCTCAAATGGCCGGGCCTGGTCGGCACGGATTTGGGAGATACGGCGCTTGCGATCGCGTTGGATGGGAGCGGGGGCGTGTACCTCGCGGGAACCACGTACGGCGCGCTGACCGGGCAGACGAACGCGGGCCAGACGGACGCGTTCGTCATGCACCTCCTCCGCTGACGTGCAACCGACGGTTCCCATCGAGCCCGAGCGCCTCACAGCTCACCGCCGGCGCGTCGAGGGATTTCTCTAGGAGGCCCAAACCGTGACGTGCCCGCACCACTCGGCAGGTGAGCGCACTGCGAGCCTCTCGTTCATCCGACCCAGAAGATCGCCGACAGGCTCGTGGACAAGCTGGCGATCCAGCTCGACTCGCTCCGCCTCCGGGGGCTCGGCGCGCACCGTGTTCGCCGCGAGGATCTCGGCGCGGTAGCTGGCGGAGGCTCGGCGGCCCCTGCTTCACTCGGACGAGATGGTCGACGTCATCGCCGAGCGTGTGGGGTACGCGGACGCGACGTACTTCATCCGGATGTTTCGCCGCGAGCACGGCGCCACTCCCGCTGCGTGGTGTGCAGCTCAGGCCCCCAAGCGCTGAAGCTCCGGTCGTCGCGCATGCCCGAGCGATGCGCCGCACATTCAGGCGCTCGGCGGACGGGCAGCTGCGCTCCACGCCAGCGTGTGCTCTTCTTCGGACAAGATGCGGGATAGCAGGCGAAGGGCGAGGGGAGGATGGCTGACGCCGCCTTCGTTGCTCGTCCTGGCGCTGGTCTTCTCCGCGAAGGTGTCGTTCGCGGCAGAGTCTCCTCCCGTCCGGATCTCGGAGTCGCTTCACCAAGGGTGTCCGAAGCAACCGAGCATGCGCGAGCGCATCAAGGCCCATCTCGGGACGATTCGAGATGCGCGTCCCGACGAGTTGGCGATCGAGGTGGCGTTTCGTATCGAGCGCCGTAACGCGCTCAGCCACGGGACCGTCACGCTCTCCCTCGGGGGAGTCAGCACGGAACGAAAGGCTTCGTCGAAGTCCTGCGCGGACGTCGTTGCCGCTCTCAGCATGATGGCGGCCATCGCGATCGGGGAAGAGGCGGAGCGACTCTCGAGCGAGCTGCCGGAAGAGCCGCCCACTGCGGTCGACGAGCCCTCGCCGTTGCCGGCTTCTTCACGAGCCGCTCCCTCGAGCGACGCGCACCCGGTGCAGGTGCAGCCGATGCCCAGCGCCGCTCGGCCGCAGGCCAAGGCTGGGCATGTCGATCGTCTCAGGGGGGCACTGGGCACAGGTATCGAGCTCAACGGCAATCGGGAGCTCGTCCTCATGCCGACCGGGTTCGCTCAGCTCACGTTTCCCGCACGGTTCGATCCCGTGGTGAGGGTAGGGCTGGCGCGAAGCTTTAGAGGTCGGGCGTCGTCGTCTCGTGGCGTGGTGGCGATCCGCTGGAGCGTCATCAAGCTCGCAGGTTGTGCGGACGTTCTTCGTGCGGAAGCCTTCCGACTCGGGTCATGCCTGGTCGGTGAGCTCGGCCTTTTGGAGGCGGCCAAGGTCGACCCGTTGCCGGCGCGTGAGTTCTCGTACTTTTGGCTCAGCCTTGGCGCCTCCGCCAAAGCCGCCTGGCGACTGCTTCCGGGCTTCTACATCGAGACGATGGTGGGAGCGCGCGTGCCGGTGACCCAGAGAGAGCTCTACTTCAACCCGTACACGGAACCGCTCGCGTACAAGAGCCCGCTGGTGGTGCCGTTCGCGGCGGTGAGCCTCGTCGCACAGGTGCCGTAGACGCGAGCGTCTGCCCCGTCGTGGATGGTGTGGGCGCCCGATTTTCGAGGTGGGCGACGATTTTACTCTTGGCTGCCTGAGCGCACGACATTGCTAACGTGTTGGTCGCCCTGCCTGCCATCACGAGTCGGTCGTCCGGCACCACCGAGGACATCTCGGGCAGTGCGAGTTCGGCAGACGAACGTCTGCACGACATCGTCGTCGAATACTACGACTTCGTCTGGCGTTCGCTGCGCGCGCTCGGGGTCACGCCGCCCGAGACGGACGACGCTGCTCAACAGGTCTTCATGATCGTCGCGAAGAAGTTCGCCGACATCGAGGAGGGCAAGGAGCGGCCGTTCGTCTTCGGCATCGTCATGCGCGTCGCCGCCAATGCTCGTCGAGCTCGGGCCAAGCTTCGTGAAGTACCCGAGGAAGACGCACCGGACTTAGGCCTCGTTCAGCCCAATGCCGAAGCATCACTCGATCGTGCTGCAGCGCGCGCGGCGCTCGACGAGATCCTCGGCAGAATGCCGGACGAACGACGCGCGGTACTCGTCCTCTCCGTCTTCGAGGAGCTCTCGCTCCCGGAGATCGCGGCGACGCTCCAGATCCCGGTCACAACCGCCGCGTGGCGATTGAAGCGCGCACGCGAAGAGCTCGATGCTGGCATCGCTCGGCTTCGCGCACGAAGGCAAGGAGTCTGACGTGTCCCAGTTCGAACGCGAGTCGCGCCATGTCGATGACGGCGACCAGCTGAAACAGAAGGTTCTCGACTCCGCTCTCGACGATGTTCCTCCGCCGGACGGACGCAAGCGGGTGCTCTCAGCGCTGAACCTGGTGTCACCATCGGCCCGCGCGACCACGCGTCCGTCACCCCGGGGCGGAGTCGGCGGCCGCTCCAGCCACGTTCTACACGCCGCGCTCGCCCTCGGGGTCGCCGTCGCGGTCGTCATGACCGCGTTCAACGGTGACGAGCCGGTCGCTACAGAACCAAGGGCCGGAGCTCCAGCGCCTGCCGCTCCGACCGCGACGACAGCCGAAGAGGCGACGACCGAGGCGCGGGTCGAGCCACCCCCAGCCGCAGTGGCGTCCGCCGCCGAGACCGTTGCTCCACCAACGGCATCGGCGAGCAGCACCACGAGCAGTGCGCGCGCTGCGCGTCCGCCGTCGAGCGCTTCCGACGACTCGACGCTCGGTCGCGAGCTCGCGCGTGTATCTGCCGCTCGCTCGGCGCTGGGTGCGGGAGATGCCGAACACGCGCTGAAGTTGCTCGATGCGTATGACGCAGAGTTCGCTTCGGGCACTTTCTCGGTCGAGGTGTCCGTGCTTCGAATCGAGGCGCTCGCGCGAGCCGGTCGCGCCGACGAGGCACGACGGTTGGGCAATGAGTTCTTGGCGCACCATCCGCAAGGCGTGCTCGCGCGTCGGGTCTCGACGACATTGCGAATGGTCGCTCCTCACGAGTCGAATCCGGCGCCTACCCCAAGCTGGTGACAGCGTCGCCGAATCTCCAAGGAGACTCAAAGTTGAAACTCCGCACTCTCGGACCTGCTCTCGCACTGACGCTGGCGTGTCTTGCTCCGTCTTGTTCGAGCGCCGACTCGCTTGGCGACGGACGCGATTCCGGCGCGCCCGCCCAAGAGTTCGCGCCTACCGACGCGGGCACGGCGACGCTCGATGCCCCCGCAACCCTCACGTCGTACTGTCCCTCGGACAAATGTCCTGAGGGTTGGACGACATGCCCGAATTCTCGCTTTCCGTGCGACGTGAACCTGCGAACGGACCGCGAAAATTGTGGCGCCTGCGGCTCGCGCTGTCCCGCTCCCATGACGGACTTGTCTGCTCGGGAGATCTTCGAGTGCGTCGAGGGTAGCTGCGCCATGACGTGCGGGACCGTGACCGCGCTGGATTGCGACGGCATCGTCGACAACGGCTGCGAGACTCCGACGAACGATCCGAACAACTGCGGCGCGTGTGGCAACGTCTGTACGGATCCAGCCAAGCCCTGCATCGTGAGAACGGATGCCCCTGGTGGCGCCGCCTGCGGCTGTCCGGCCGGACAGCTGGCGTGCCCGATCCGTCCCGGCGGGCCCTCCCGCTGTCTCGAGGTCGATGCGAACGACAGCAACTGTGGAGCATGCGGCAACGTCTGCCCGTCGAATCCCGACGGCGGAGCGCTCCCACAAAATGCATATCATGGATGCCTCCGCCGCGAATGTGGGCATCTGAAATGCCGGGCGAATACTGGCGACTGCAACGGCGACCTCGTCGACGCGGACCGCGGTGACGGCTGCGAGACGGACCTGACGACGAACGAGCACTGCGGAGCATGCGGAAATGCTTGCGCTCCGGGTGAGGCCTGTCGACGGAACTCTACCGGCGTCTACGAGTGCCTGTGCCCGCCGGGGCTGACCTACTGCGGCAACACGTGCGTCGACCTCGCTACGAACCCGACCAACTGTGGCTCTTGTGGAGTTCTATGCAAGGACACGGTCATCCAGGGAGGTCTCTATAATGCGAAGACGGAGATCGGCATATGTGTCTACGGCATGTGCAAGCGCCAGTGTGTCGCCGGTCGCGCGGATTGCAACGGGAACTCCGAGGACGGTTGCGAGGTAAACACCAACAGCGATCCTCGAAATTGCGGCGGGTGCGGTGTCGAGTGTGACGCTGCCGCTGGTCAGGCGTGCGTGGGTGGGCGATGCGCGGTCGAGCCATGCGAACAACTCGATGGTGGGCCGGTGACGCGATGAGAGCACGATACTTCACCCTTGCCGGGATCCTGGCGGCGTCGGGCGCTGCAGCACTCAGCGCTTGCGCGACTCATGTCGACGAATTTCTGGCGGAGCCGGCTCCCGAGGTCGTCGTGCCGGCGCCCGAAGCGGAAGCCGGAGCCGATGCTGCTGCGCCGTTCGACGCGAGCGATGCCGCGCCGTGCGCCGATTGCGAGTACTTCCCCGAGGTGTGCACCGACGACGTCCTCTGCCAGAATGGCCTCTTTGGCACCGACGGGGGGCTGGATCCCAGGGCGCAGGTCAACGTCATTCGGGGGCGCTCTGCAAGCGACGTGTGGATCGCCGGAGCGCTCGGAGCGCTCGCTCACTTCGATGGCGTCTCGTGGACGCCCTCGGACCTGGGAGTACGCGAGACCGTCCACGCCCTTTGGCTCGACGACTCGGGGGAAGTTTCGGCAGCCTCGCTCCAGCGGCTCTTCAGCCGTGGGCTCGACGACCCGAACGACGCAGGCGTGTCGGACGGCGGCTGGACATCCCGCACGACGCGCACGCCGTCGGCTGAATATCGGAGGTGGTCGAGGACCCTCGTCTCCGGGTGGTCCTTCCCTGGCTCGGAGTGGCGATGGGGAGTGACCACGAATCACTGTGCCTCGTCCACCTGCTTGGTCTCGGACCCGAGCCCGACGAGCGGCGTCTGGCGATTTCGTTCTTCGCCCGTCGCGCCAGGGTCCTTCGATATCGCTGACGTAATCAGTAAGAACATGTGTGCGAGGATTTCGTGCGGCGACATGATGAGCATTCACGGCTCGTCGGCGAATGATCTCTGGGCTGTCGGGAACGGCGGCGCTGCGGTTCGAATCACTGAGGCAGAGAGCAATGCGCCGACGATCCTGGCCTTCAACACTCAGACATTGAGCACGCTCCATGGGGTGTGGGCGGCCTCCGAATCCGAGGCATGGGCGGTCGGTGCGCAAGGCCTCGTTCGGCACTACTCGGGCCATCCCGTGCTGTGGGACATCGTGTCGGACGTGCCGACCAACGAAGATCTCTTCGCTGTATGGGGCTCCTCGCCTTCCGACGTCTGGGTCGTGGGTGATGCGGCGACTGTCCTGCACTACGACGGGGTGACGTGGTCGCGTGTGAAGATCGCGAGCCTTGGGGCTCGCCGGCCCAAGCTGACCGCCGTCTGGGTGCCATCGCCAGGGCACGTCTGGATCGGCGGTCAAGGGGTCCTGCTCTCTCTAGGAGGCAAGCCGTGAAGCGAGCACTCTCGATCTCCATCATCTCCCTCGTCCTCGCGGTCGTGGGAGCGTGCGCTACGTCGGAAGACGGCACGCCGGCGGCTTCTCCCGATCTGGACTCCGACCCGATCACCGTTGGCGATGCGGCGTCGAACGAAGACGCGGCGTTCGACGCGGGTGCCGACGCCGACACGGATGCGAGCAATTGCAGTTCGGCAGGTTGGTGCGTGACGTCCATCCCCGATTCGGACCTCACGTTCAGAGACATCTGGGCGCTCCCCGGGCGTGCCTTCGCGGTCGCAGAGAGCCCGACGCTCGGGGTCAAGGTGCTCGAGTGGAAGGACGAAGACGCGAAGTGGTCTTACATCGATGACAATACGCAGAACGAGTCGGGCCGAGGCAGCTACGCCGGCAGAATATGGGCGCCCAGCGAGGATGAAGTCTATTACGCTGTAGCGCCTCGAACCATCTACCACGGCAAGCGCAGCGACTCTCCGACTGCCGCCTGGTCGTGGACGTATTCGCAGCTGGAGAATCGTGTCCCGACGTATGCCCCCGAGCCCCAACATCCGGGCCACTACGTTGGTCGGCCTTGGTATCAGATGTGTCACTGCGGTGGGGTCAACGGGCTCGTGACCGGTGAGCTCGGGGATATCCCGGCATTGGGTGTCTTCGGGACGAGCTCCGACGACGTCTACGCGTTCTACGCCAACACGATCTATCACCTATCGAGCGACGAGGCTGGGGCGCGCACGTGGCAGGTAGAGTACGTTGCGGACGATCGCGATCGCGACGACGAGCAGCTCGTCTTCTTGAGCGCAACCGCGGTGAGTCGAGACGACGTCTGGTTCGGGGGTGGGCGAGGCGGTAGGCCTACCGACAACCGTATGTGTCCCATCGCCGTGCGTAGGACGCCTTCGGGATACGTCCGCGTTGCGGACGGCGTCGGCGTCACTGGCGCGACGCCATGTGCAGCGCGGAGCGACACACTCTCCATCGGCGGCGCGGCGGGCTGGCTTGCAGATCTCGATGTCGACTCCACGAACGCGGTCGTCGGCCTCAAGGCAGCCCGCGAGGTCGTGCGCATTACGGCGGATGGAGACACGTATTCGGCCGCGATTTCGGCGCCGTTTCCCATGCCGCTCTCTCTGAAGCCGCTGCGGTCGCTCTCGGCGGTTCCGGACGAGTCGACCCTCTGGATCGGCGGGACCAACCTCGTCGCTCGGAGCGACGACGCCTGGGACGGCGGCTCATACCAAATTTCCACGATTTCGCTCAACGGTGGGTGGCTGGAAACGCCAATCAACCGAGTTCGAGGTTCGTCCAAGAATGACCGCTGGGCGGTTGGAGTTCGCTATGCACTACACAAGACGACTCCTTGAACGGCGCTGGTCGGGCGCACTCGTCGTCGCCTCCCTGACATCTGCAGGTGCCGTCGCGAGCTGTGCGAGCTCGGACGAGGAGCCGCCCGCAGTCGCCGATGTGCCCGACGCCGCGCCCAGCGCGCCGTCGGTCCCCGACGCGACCGTCCCGGATGCGCCAGAGGAGCGAGACGCTGCTCCCTTCGACGGCGGCCCGCTGCCCGTGGTCTGCGCGGGGACACCCTGCGCGATGGCGCTCGTGACGACCCGCGGAGCCGGCGTCTCCGATCGCGGCGAGGGATTCTGTGTGCTGCTCCACGACGGTGCGGTCGCGTGCTGGGGCGCAGGCGGGGCCGGACAGCTCGGTCGCGGTGCGGAGGCCGGCGTTGGTGACAGCGCGTCGCCCGAGCGCGTGTCCGGTCTGACGGAGATCGTCGCGCTCGACCACACCTGCGCGGTCGACAAGGCCGGCGCCGCCTACTGCTGGGGGACCGGCCCGTTCCTTCGCAGCACTTCGGCGGCCACCACCACGGAGCGCACCCCCGTCAAGCTCGACATCCCGAGCGTGACGAAGGTTGCCGTCGGCGTCTCCACGGGCTGCGCCTTGAGCGATGGACGAGTTCTCTGCTGGGGATCGAACGTGAACGCGCAGATCGCTCCCCTCGAGTCTCAAGCCCCCTCCGCCGTCCTACCGGTGACGGAGCGCGCTCTCCCCGAGGGCGCGGCGGTTCGAGATCTGGCCGTCGGCGATGCGACCTTCGCCATTCGCGTCGACGGTACCGTCGTGACGTGGGGCGCGAACCCTCCGCTCGCGCGCGTTTCGTCGCTGCCCCGCGATCCGTATCCGATGCCGAGCCTCCTCGTCGGAGTCACGACAATCGACCTTGCCGAAGACAACGCCTGCACGACCGTTGCGGGGGTCGGTCAGTGCTGGGGGACCATCATCGCCAGGGAGTCCGAGCTGCAGCAGGGTGTCAAGCGCCTCGACCGAGCGCTCCCCAATCCAGTCGCCACACCGGAGCCCGTCGTCCAGATCGCCACGACGCGACCGAGCACGGCCATCGATCCCGTCCCGGTGCGGGAGGGGATCGGATGGAGCGCGCCCGTGCAGCCGCAACGCTGGTGCGCGATCGGAGCATCTGGCGCCGTGTACTGCTGGGGATACAACGCGAGCGGCCAGGCGGGCGACGGGACGAAGGAGTTTGCATACCGAGCGGTCAAGGTCGTTGGTCTTCCGGAGCCCGCGGCGCAGGTCAGGACGACCGCCGACGCGACGTGCGCGTTGCTCACCACCGGCAAAGTCTACTGCTGGGGCACGAATTATTACGGACAGCTCGGCAACGGCACGATCCGAATCCCCAGCCTCACACCGCAGGAAGTGGTGCTGCCTTGATGAATGCTCGAATGATTGGGGTTGCTGCGCCGCTCATCCTCGCCGTCTTCGCGGCGGTAGCATGCGTGGACGACAGGGATGGATTCGTATCCGAGGGGCCCCGCGACTTCGGAGGTGATGCGGGAAGCGACGCGCCAGCGGCCTCGCTGTGTCCGTTCCAGTGTTCACTCGACGGCCGATCGATCGTTCGAGCGTGTACAGGCGAAGTCGTCGAGCAATGTCCGCCGGAGCTCGCGTGTGGCGAGGCGCGTTGTCAGGCGCCGTGCGCGGCAGCGGCGGCGGATGCGCGTTCGGACGGATGCGAGTTCTATTTTCAAGCTCCGCGGTTCAAGAGGAATCTCCGTCAATCTTGTTTTGCGATGTTCGTCGTGAATACGTCGATTCAGGCGGTCGACCTCTCCCTGGATATCGATGGTGCGTCGCTAGATATATCGAAGTCTGTCTACCGGACGACTGCCGGCGATGCCACGTTGATCCCTCATAGCGGTTCGCTTGCGTCGGGCGAGAGCGCAATCCTCTTCGTCTCGGATCAAGACCCAAGCAAGCCTACCACCGGCAACGGCGCGGCTTGTCCGTACGGCGTGGTCCCTGCCACGTATCAGGACGATCTCCCGAACGGCACCGGCTATGCGCCTGCGTTCCATCTGAAGTCGAACGTGCCTGTAGCCGTCACCTCGATGTACCCCTTCGGGGGCGCGATCAGTCATTTTCCAACGGCATCGCTTCTGCTCCCGGTAGCGACATGGTCGAAGGAGCACATCCTCATCAACGGCTGGGAGACCGGGTACAGCGGTGAGCCGGCCGCGCAGATCGTCGCGTCCGAGGATGACACCGAGGTGACCATCACTCCGACCCGTGACATCCAAGACGGCTCTGGCGTCGTCGGGGCATTGGCCGGAACGCCAGCTTCCTACCGGCTCGCAAAGGGGCAGCTCCTTCAGATCACGCAGAGCGAGGAGCTCTCCGGAAGCATCGTCTCCTCGACGAAGCCGACGACCATCTTCGGAGGTCATTCCGCTGCGGACATCCCCACCACCGGAGGGACGGCCGACGTCCTGGCTCAACAGATACCAGGCTTCGATCGCTGGGGCTCCGAGTACGTCGGTGTCGGCTACCGGCCGCGCCTCGGCAACGAACACGAGCTCGTGGGATACCGCATCGTCGCGGCACGTGACGGGACGCGCCTCGAGTATGACCCGCAGATCCCTGCCGGCGCTCCCGTCACGATGTCTGCTGGCGAGGTGGCCATGTTCGCTCACGGGACGGGGAATGCCTTCGTCGTCCGTACGCAGGACGCCGAGCATCCGATCTATGTCTCGGCCCACATGAGCGGCCAGAGACAGGGCTTCGAAGGGCCTGCCGGCGGTGACACCTCGTTCGCACAGCGGGGCGATCCGGAGTTCGTCAACGTCATTCCGACGAGCCAATACCTGAGCTCATATAGCTTTTACGCGGATCCAACGTACGGTGATTCGTCCCTCGTCGTCGTGAGGGCCAAGAGCGGCGGGCAGTTCAAGGACGTCTGGCTCGAATGCGCCGGCAACCTCACGGGCTTTCGCCCCATCGGGACGAGAGGTGATTACGAGTACGTCCGAGTCGATCTCAGTCGCGACGACGGACCCGGCGACAAGTTCGGTGACGGGGTCTGTCAAACAGGTCGCCACCGCATGAGAAGTGAGGGGCCCTTCACAGCGACCCTGTGGGGCTGGGACTACTGCGCGAGCTACGCGTACCCCGGTGGAACCGCGCAGCGTAAGCTCGTGGAGACGCCGCTCGTGCCGGTCAATTGACGTAACGATCACGACGCGAAGCGGATGGCCACGCTCGCGAGCGCTCCGTCTGTTGAATCCGTCCTCCGGCCCCTTCGAGCGACAAGACTGCGTGCTCAATGCACAATGTTTCTTGCCGACCGATCAGTGGCTCGACGCCTACGGCTTCTTCTCCGACTATTCGTACGCGATCAGTCGATCGCGAGCAGCTCGATGGTGAAGACCAGACGGCTGGATGAGGCGTCTCGTCGCGTCGCCGTAGGCGAGGGAGCCAGAGCGCCACAAGCGCGCCTTCTCGCTCGCGGCCATCATCCGCAAGAATCTCTCCTCCTCCGTCAGCAGTCTTCCTCGCGTTTCGAGCGGCTAGGCGCAGTGCTTTAGAGCGCGGACGTGGTGGAGCCGGGATCAGGTCAGTGCGAGACGACCTCGAACCTTGCAGAGCCGAACGGCCTCGGCCTTGAACTCCGGCGTGAACGAGCGCCGGGCCCTCCGTGTCTGTCGCTTCGGCATCGAACACTCCTCGCGCATACTCGCTCTACTCGGGGTGTCCACGGAAGCGGGTGAGGATCACGCGCGTCCAGGACCGGAGCGTGGACACGACCCGCGGCCGTGTACATGACCGGCGCAAACTTTGGCGGAGGCAACCTCGGGACGGTTACAGTCGCGCTCGGACGGGGGCGAACGTCGGCTTCGCCCCCCGAAACGGCAGCTACCGCTCGGCCGAGCGCGCTTGCGCGGATGTTGGGCGCGCGCTCGAGCTTGGCGCTGCCCGCCTTTCCAGATTTGGCAGAAACACCGCAACTAGCCCGATCAGCGGCAGGTACGCGCAGAGGCCATAGACATACTCGATGCCTCGCACGTCTGCGATTCGCCCCAGTACCGACGCGCCGATGCCGCCCATCCCGAAGGCGAATCCGAAGAACAGGCCGGAGATCATGCCTACGCGTCCAGGGATCAGCTCCTGCGCATAGACCAGGATCGCCGAGAACGCCGAGGACAGGATGAGGCCGATGATCACGATCAGCACTCCGGTCCAGAACAAGTTTACGTGTGGCAAGAGCAGCGTGAACGGCGCCACACCCAGAATGGACGCCCAGATTACCCACTTGCGTCCGATGCGGTCGCCGATGGGACCGCCGAGCAGCGAGCCGGCGGCTACCGCGAAGAGGAACACGAATAGGTGTGTCTGCGCCGTGGGAACCTCCACGCCGAATTTGTGAATCAGGTAGAAGGTGTAGTAGCTGTTGATGCTGGCCAGATAGAAATACTTGGAGAAGATCAGCACGCCCAGGATGAGCAGCGAGACGGCGATCTTTCCGCGCGTCAGCGGCAAAAGCTCCGTGTACCGGGCCTTGGCTTTGCCACGAACGGCATGGTGGTCGCGATACCAGCGGCTCACCTGTAGCAGCACCACGATGGCCAGCAGCGTTGCCCCCGAGAACCACGCCACGCTGCCTCGCCCATTCGGCACGATGATCCACGCGGCCAGTAGCGGTCCGAGCGATGTACCGGCATTGCCGCCCACCTGGAAGAGCGACTGCGCCAGTCCGTAGCGCCCTCCCGACGCCATGCGCGCCACGCGCGAGGATTCAGGATGGAAGACCGAGGACCCGATGCCCACCAGCGCAGCGGCGAGCAACAACGTGGGGAAATTGGGGGCCGAGGCGAGTAGCAGCAGGCCGCCCAGCGTGAAGACCATGCCGACCGGCAAAGAATACGGCATCGGCTTCTTGTCGGTGATCATGCCTACCGCCGGCTGCAGTAGCGAGGCGGCGAGCTGGTACGTGAGCGTGATCGTGCCGATCTGGCCGAAGCTGAGGTCGAAGTCGCTCTTGAGGATGGGATAGATGGCCAGGATCAACGACTGGATCATGTCGTTGAGCAGGTGCGAAAAACTGATTGCCCCCAAGATTCGGAAGTCGGTGCCGTGTTCGGTGCGTGCGGCGGTGGCCGCCGGGAGCGGCGTGTCATCAACGCGGGGTCGCATGGGCTCTCTCGGGTCGGATGCAGCAAGTCGGCGCGGGTTGCGACGCCGGGGTCCTCACTCTAGGGTGACAAGGCTCGGCCCGCTCGCATCAGCGGGTCACTTTCTGTCGAGTTTGGGCAAAACCGGTGCGTAACACCCTCGCCGACGCCTTCGAGAGCACGCCTCGCGACGTGATCGCGACCGGCAACGAGTACCCGTCCCACTACGTCCTGGCAGCTCATGCGCACCGGCGCAGCCAGCTCTTGTACGCCTCGTCCGGTGTGCTGACCGCCATCACCGGCGAAGGCAGCTGGGTGGTGCCCCCGCGTCGCGCGCTGTGGATCCCTGCCGGGGTCTCGCACGAGGTGCACATGGATGGCCCCGTCTCCACGCGCAGCGCCTACGTCATCCAGGAGGCGACGTTTGCGGCTGGGCTGCCGCAACATTGCCAGGTCATCGCCGTGTCGCCTCTGCTCCACGAGCTGCTGCAGGAGGCGGTGGACCTTCCGCCAGAATACGATCTCGGTGGCCGCGATGGCCGCGTGATGGCCCTGCTGCTGGACGAGATCCGCCACGCGCCGGCGCTGCCACTCAGCACACCCTTGCCGCGCAATAAGCGACTATCCGCGCTCTGCCGCAAATTGCTCGAGCGCCCATCGCAGGAAACCAAAATTGACGACATGGCCCAGCGCGCCGGCATGAGCCGACGCAGTTTCACGCGCGCCTTTCGTGCCGAGACCGGCATGAGCTTCACCGCTTGGCGCCAGCAGGCGTGCTTGCTCGCGGCGTTGACCCGACTGGGCAAAGGCGAGCCCATCACGCGGGTGGCGATCGACCTTGGCTACGGCAATCCCAGCGCCTTCACTGCTGCATTCCGACGTGTGCTGGGCGCGGCGCCGAGTCGGTATCTCAGCGCACCGAAACGGTGAGTACCGGCACGGCCTTCCGGCGAATGTCGGTCGAACCCGCATGAGCCGGCGGCGCGGGGCCAAGAAGAAAGGGGCAACTTGCTCGAGGGGGCCGGCCGTCATGGAGGAACCTCCTCTCGGGAGTGAAGCTTCAGCTACAGTTCGGCGCGTGAAGGTCTTGCCGCAGGCGATCGCGCTGGTGGGCATTCTCTGCCTGTCGACCAGTGCTCTCGCCGTGCCGCGCTCGGACCTTCCGCTCGAGCTGACGTGGTCGGTTCCGGCAGGATGTCCCGACAGCGGGGTTGTGCGCTCGGGCGTCGAACGCATCGTGAAGGACACGCGCGCGACGCCGGTGATGGCGGACGGGCGCATCGTCGCCGTCGAAGGCGGCTTCAAGCTCGAGCTTTCGATGCGGGTCGAGGACGTCACGGAGACCCGGACGGTCAAAGCGCCGCTCTGCGCAACGTTGGCGGATGCCTCGGCGGTCCTGATCGCGCTCGCGCTCGACTCGAAGAAGGACGCGCCTCCGCCTCCGGCCTCGATCGAGCGCGATGATGTCCTCGCGCTCGAGCCCGGCGTGGACGAGCCTCCGTCGAACGGAGCTCACGCTCCGGCGGCTCGTCGCGAGGAGCAGCGAAGGGCTCCGCGTCCGGAGCATTCGACGGGAGCTCGCCCTGGAGAGCAGCCGGGCGCTCGCCGATCAGCTCTGCAGTTTGGCCTTGCACTCGCTCCGGCCTTGGAGCTTGGAACGCTCCCACGTGCGAGCGCGGGGCTCTGGTCGCACGGGGTGCTCCGGCACGGACGCTTTCGCGCCGGAGTGAGCGGCTCGGTGTGGCTTCGCCAGCGGCCTACCTTCGACGGTGACGGACGGGCAGGTGCCGCGTTCGACATGTTGCAAGGCGCGCTGTTCGGCTGTTTCATGAGCCCGCTCTGGCGGCTGGCTCTTGGCCCGTGTGCCAATGGCCAGGTGTCGTACGTCGTCGTCGAAGGGTTCGGAATTCGCATGCCTCAGCGGCAGGCAACGCTCTGGCCATCCGTGGGAGCTGGCCTCCTTGGAGAATGGAGCTTCGGGCGTGTCGGCTTGTTCGCACGCGCCGACCTCGCGGCCGCGCTCGGCGCGCCGAGCTTTGCGCTCATGACGAGGGCGGCGGATGGCACGTCTCTCTACGACCCGAGCGGGATCGTCAGCCGTTTCGTCGTTGGAGCCGAAATCGTCATCCCGTAGCAACTTTCTGAACGATTTGCGGGGCTGCCGGAAGCTTACGGGTATGACGCTCGGTGCCGGCGAGGCCTGGATTGAAGGTCGGCTCTCCGGCGCACCCCAAGCCGTGACCACGCCATCGGCCCAGGAGTTTGCAGAGCTCTACAGAACGCATTGGGCCTACGTGTGGAAGAGCGCGAGGCGGCTGGGCGTGCCAGCCGAAGAGGTGGAAGACGTCGTTCAAGAGACCTTCCTCACGCTTCACCGTGTTCTTCATGACCAGGAGCCGCAAAGGTCGCTGAACGGTCTCCTCTTCTCGATCCTCCTTCGGATCATTCAGAGGCAACGACGCTCGAAGCGTCGGCGGCTTGCCGTGCGCGAGGAAGTAGCTCTCGCCCATCAGGCCATCGAGCCAATCGATCCTGGTCCTGACAAGACCGCCGAGGCTGCGGAGTCGCTCCGCATCCTCGAGGAAATCATGGACCGACTCGATCCGGCCAAGCGCGTCGTTCTCGTCTTGGCGGAGCTCGAGGGGAAACCGGTCGTCGAGATCGCTGAAATCCTGGGCATCAACATCAACACCGCTGCCACCCGCTTACGACGTGCGCGCGAGTTCGTGGAGGCGAGCCTTGCCCGCTACGAGGCACGTGAGCGACGGAGGTTCAAGTGACTGTGGACGGAAAAAAGAAGCTCTCGATCCTTCAGCCGATGGCCGACGCGTACGAGCCGTCAACTGAAGAGGGACAGCGCGTCTTTCGAAAGCTGCAGGCGACCCTCTATGAGGGGGCTCCGTCTTCGCCGGAAAGGGCGTTGCCAGTGAACGCCATGACGTTCCTCGGTCTTTGTTGCGTCGCAGGAGTGCTCGCCTTGGGTTCCATGGTGTACGGCCGTCACGCCTCGGGGCCCGCTTCGGACACGATGTCGAAAGAGAACGTGGCCGACGTGTCTTCGCCCAAGCTCGCGAGCTCCGGCACATCTAGGGAGGGAGACATTCAACTTCCAGAATCGTTGGGCGACAGCGATAATTCAGTTCCCTGCGTTGCGGTCGACGACTTGCCCGAGCTTGTCGGAACGGCTCCAACGCAAGCGATGCCGATTCCGGCACGCTCCCGTCCTCCAATCGCGATCGCCTCGGCCGCGGTGGAAGAGAGCACACTGGAGCGGGAAGCGCGCTTGATCGCTGGGGCGGACAGCGCCCTACGCGACGGAGATGCCCCGCGCGCGCTCGCGCTCCTGGACGAGCACGCGCGCCTCTTTCCGCAAGGCTGGCTGGCGAGCGATCGCGCAGGCGAGCGAGTCCTCGTACTGTGCGCTTTAGGCCAGCATGAACGCGCCATCCGCGAGGCGGAGGCATTCTTACAAGGGCGCGCACCGAGCCCTCTCACGCGTCGGATCGCGGGAAGCTGCGCCGGGGACCTGGGAAAATGACCATGAAGCGCTATCTTTTCGGAGTTGTCCTTTTTGTGCCGCTCCTGACGATACCCTCATGCGGGTCGGAGCGCGTCTTCATCGGCGCCGACTGCGAAACAGGGTTCTGCGACGCTGGGACCGCATCGAGCTTCGGGGGCCCCGACGCGGGGGATGCGGCCGCGCCTGAGCAGATTAGCGACCTCACCTCGTATTGCCCATCGAACAAGTGTCCCGAGGGATACACGAATTGTCCGAATTCGCGATTCCCCTGCGACGTCAACTTGCGGACGGACCTGCGCAACTGTGGCGCGTGTGGTGTCGTCTGCCCGCTCCCCACGGGGCGCGAATGGTACGAGTGCGTGGACGGGCACTGCGTTCCCCAATGTCTGTCCCAGCCTCCGACCTTCGATTGTGATGGGCTCCCCGACAACGGCTGCGAAGCCAATATCTCGAACGACTCTTGCGGGGGGTGCGGAATCAAGTGCACGGACCCCGCCAAGCCGTGTGTGAAGCGGGATCTGTCGAACGACTACGGTTGCGGGTGCAAAGATGACAAGCTTCTGTGTTTTGGAAGTTGTGTCGATGTTACGACTCACGACAACCATTGTGGTCGATGCGGGAACTCATGTCCTCGCAGGGGAGATGGGGGTGTCCTCGACCCGAATGCGCATATGTACTATGGGTGCCTGGACAGCCAGTGCGGTCGTCCGAAATGCGACAGCAACTGGGGTAACTGCGATGGCGACTTCGGGAACGGGTGTGAGGCGAGTCTGCGTACGGCCGAAAACTGCGGCGCTTGCGGGAACGCGTGCGCTCCGGGGGAGGAGTGCAAAATCGATCCCTATGTCGGGCCCAAATGCATGTGCTCCGACGGAAAGACGTTCTGCCCGCAATCGCCCGACCTTCTCTACGGCTATTGCGTCGATACCGCCTCCGACCCGGACAACTGCGGGGGATGTGGCAACTCATGCGTCGTGAGCGCAGGATCCGTCATTGGGACGTGCGTGAATGGAATGTGCGTCAGGCAGTGCGCTGCCGGACGAGCCGATTGCAACGGGAATACGATCGATGGCTGTGAGGTGAACTCCGATAGCGATCCCCGAAACTGCGGCGGATGCGGAATCACCTGCGATGCGGTTGCCGGTCAAGCGTGCGTTGGCGGTAGGTGTGTGGTGGAGCCGTGCGATCGAGACGCGGGCAGCGCCGGAGGTCCGCAATGAGCAGGCGATGGTTGGTTCTCGTCGCATGCGCAACGGCGTGTGCTTCGACCGAGGTACTCGACGGTTCGGGCCCTCCCGACGAGTCACGCGGCGTGCCGGAGCCAGGGCCTTCACTGGACGGCGGGCTCGACGCCGCGAGAGAGGTCGACGCGTGCCCCGATGCCGACTGCGAGTACTTTCCCGAGGTCTGCTCGCCCGACAGCCTCTGTCCTAACGGTCCCTTCGACTCGACTCCTTCCGGCGATGGCCTCGACCCGCTTCTGATGATCAACGTCATCCGGGGTCGCTCGACCAGCGACATCTGGGCAGCCGGCGCGATGGGAGCCATTGCTCACTTCGACGGAACATCCTGGACACGGTCGGATCTGGGCAGCCGTGAGACGCTGAAGGCCCTTTGGCTCCTCGATTCGGGCGAGGTCACGTTCGGTACGTTCTCACGCACCTACACGCGCGGGCTGGAGGTCGGTGACGCCGGAGCAGGAGCCTCGGCCGGAGGTTGGACTCTTGGTGTCCCGGCCATCCCGCCCGACCTTCGCCCCACCCAGGTCCAGCTTGGATCTACCTGGAGCGCGCCTGGCTCGAAGTGGCTTTGGTGCGCTGCGACGCCCATATTTCAGGGCAGTGGCTTGTGGCGAATGCGTCGTTCGCCGGAGGCGGTGCTCGCGGTGGAGGCCGGCGGCGCCGCGGACGTCTGCAGTGTCGAGCCATGCGGCCGGATGAACAGCATCCACGGCGCGTCAGCGAACGAGTTGTGGGCGGTCGGAGAGGTCGGCTCTGCAGTGCGAATCACCGGAGCGGATGGAGACTCGCCGGTCATCCAGGGGTTCAACACCCAAACGTGGAACGCTCTGAACGGAGTCTGGGCGGCGTCCCCCACCGACGTCTGGGCTGTCGGCGCGGGCGGAACCGTCCGCCACTACACGGGCGACGCGATGCTCTGGGAGACCGTTGCGGGCGTCCCGACGAACGAAGTTCTGAGGGCCATATCAGGTTCGTCATCGAGCGATATCTGGGCCGTCGGTGATGCCGGGATCGTACTTCACTATGACGGCAAGAGCTGGTCGCGGGTCAAGGTTGCGGGCCTCGGTCCGCGTCGCCCGGACTTCACGACCGTCTGGGTCGCGGCGCCTGGCCACGTCTGGGTAGGCGCGCAGGGCGTGATTCTCTCCCTCGGAGGAAAGCCATGAGGCTGATGTCCCTGATGTATTGCGGGGCACTCGCGCTCGGCGCTGCCATGTCCGTCTTCGCGTGCGCGGCGTCCGGCGGCGAACGGTTGGAGCTCCCTTCACCTGATTCAGGGGACGGCGTGACCGTGATCGAGGACGCCGGAGCGGCCCTGTCCGATGCGCCCGCGTCGGAGCCCGACTCGTCGCCCATCGACGGGCCGACGTGCAGTGACGCAGGTTGGTGTCGAACCGAGTTGCCCGACGTAGATCTCGTCCTCAAGGACATCTGGCCGGTCGGCGCACATGCGTTCGCGGTCGCGGATAGCCCGACCCTCGGCGTCAAGGTGCTCGAGTGGTCGGATACCAGCTCCAGCTGGCAGTACATCGACGACAGCTCTCAGAACTCCATCGGCGTCGGCAAATACGCCGGAAGGCTCTGGGCGCCGAACGAGAACGAGGTCTACTACGGAGTTGCGCCTGGCTACATCTATCACGGGACACGGCCGGTCCCGCCCGCGACGACGTGGGGATGGATACGGCATAGGCTCGGTGGCAACAGCGGTGCCGGGAACGTCGATCCCCAGGCCGGATATCCGAGCTACTGGAAGATCGGCGCCAACTATCCGGCGTTGGGGGTCTGGGGTACGAGCGCCAGTGACGTCTACGCGTGGTTCTCGAACACCATCTATCACTGGACGAGCGTCGACGGCGGAGCGCCGGAGTGGGTCCCCGAATACGTAGCGGACGATGCCTCGGCGGCGACGGAGCGGATGTTCTTTCTTGCTGCGGCAGGTACGGGGCCTGACGGGATCTGGTTCGCCGGCGCGCGGTCTCGGCCGAGTGCGGCGTGTGCCGTCATCGTGAGAAAGACCAGTGCGGGATATGAACGGATCGCGGATGGAGCTCTCACGAACGATTTCGCTCGGTGCGGACCGCGAGCGGGGTCGCTGTTGATCAGCGGAGGGGAGGAAGGATGGCTCACCGACATTCAGGCCACGTCGGCGGATCGGATCCTCGGCCTCAAGGGAGGTCGTGACTTGGTCAGAATCTCGGCCGCGGGGGACGGGTACGAGGTCCGCGTCTCTCCGGTCCCCTTGCGAGTCTCCCCGAGGCCGTTGAGCTCGTTCTGGCGAGCGCCCGACAGCATGTGGCTTGCTGGCTGGGGGATCGTCGTTCGAGCCACCGAGAGCGTCTGGGACGGTGGTGCATACGAGGTCTCGACGATTTCGATGGCCGGAGCGCCGCTCGCTCGACCGCTCTACCAAGTTCGCGGAACTTCCGACACCAAGCTCTGGGCCATCGGTGAACGCAATGCGCTCCACAAGACGACTCCTTGATAGATATTCAACCATCGCTGTTCTTCTCGTCGCCAGTCTGGCGGCAGGTGCCGCTGGTGTCAGTTGTTCGAGCTCGAGCGACGGCAGGGGACTCGCTCCGGAAGACGCCGGTACGGAGACGTCGACAGCGGATGATGACGCTGCCCCATCCGACGGCGGGGGCGGCGATGAGATGAGGGATGACGCGGCTCCGCCGCCCTTCGATGGAGGAGCTCGTGCGGTCATCTGCACGACGGATCCATGCGCGACGTCGCTCGTGACGACGATCCCGCTCAGCGACTCCGATCGCGGTGAGGGATACTGCGCGCTCCTCGGCGACGGCACGGTGGCGTGTTGGGGCGCAAACACGGCCGGGCAGCTCGGCCGTGGTGATGACGCCGGCACCGACGACGATCCGACGCCTGGGCGCGTGGTCGGGCTCTCAGACGTCGAGCGACTCGATCACACGTGTGCGCTCGACAAGAGCGGCAGCATTTGGTGCTGGGGCACGGGACCGTTCCTCCGCAATGACGCCGGCGCGCGGACGACCGAGCGGACACCGATCAAGTTGCCGCTTCCGCCCGCGGACCACGTCGGGCTCGGAGCAGAGGTCGCCTGCGCGTCGGTCGACGCCGGCATCTTCTGCTGGGGCAGAAACCTGAACGGGCAACTTTCGCCGCTTGCGGCAAACCCCGCATGGGCGACGCTCCCGCCACAACCGATCTCCATCCCGAACGGAGCGCCGATCCGAGACCTCCTCGTGGGCAGAGCCTCGTTCATTCTCCGCGACGACGGCGAGGTGTCGAGCTGGGGCGCGAACCCGCCGCTTGGCCGGGTCTCGTCGCTCAGCCCGGATCCGTATCCGCTTCCGATTGCGCTTGGCGGCATCTCTGCGATCGACGTGACGAGCGGGAGCGCGTGCGCCACGACGGGCGGAGTCGGCTATTGCTGGGGAACACTCGTCGGCGGTAGCTCACCGCTCGATCGCGCCCTGCCCGAGCCGGTCGCCGCACCGGAGCCGCTCGTTCAGATCGCCACGACGACCGCCGGAGTCACCGTCGAGTCCAATACGACCATCATTCGCCCGCAGCGTTGGTGCGCCGTGGGCGCGTCGGGCGCGGTCTATTGCTGGGGATTCAACGAGAGTGGCCAGGCGGGCGACGGGAGCAAGGCGAACGCGTACACCGCCGTCAAGGTTCAAGATCTGCCGACGAGCGCGGCACAGGTAAGAACGATGCCCGATTCGACGTGTGCGCTTCTCACGAACGGTAAAGTGTATTGCTGGGGCGCGAACTATTACGGACAACTCGGAAATGGCAAGCTCAGGGTGCCGAGCGTCGTCCCGCAGGAAGTGGTGCTGCCATGAAGCACATGACGATGAGCCGCGCGGTCGGCATGATGATCTGCGTCGCGTCGGCCGTGGCGAGCGCGGGGGCATGCTCGAATGACCGCGACGGGTTCACCCCCAATGCGCAAGGGATCCTTCCCGAGGATGACGCGTCCACCGTGCCGGACGCCCCGGACTGCCGCCTCCAGTGCTCGCTCGACGGCCGCTCGGTCATCGAGACGTGCACGGGGAGCGTCGTCGAGACGTGCGCAGCCGATCTCGCGTGCGGGGCCGGACGATGTCAGGATCCGTGCGCCGCGGCGGCGGCGGATCGAAGCTCGAACGGCTGCGACTTCTACTTTCAGATGCCGCGTATGGACAAGAGCTATCCCCATAGTTGCAATGCCGCGTTCCTCGTCAACGCATCGAACCAGCCTGCCGAGGTCCTTCTCGAACGCGATGGGGTCACGATCGACGTCTCGAAGTCGATCTTTCGAACCGAGCCGGGCAGTGCCACGCTGATCTCTCACCATGGGCCGATCGAGCCGGGGGAGAGCGTCATTCTCTTTCTGTCGGATTCTGCGCCGGGGACGACGTATCCCGCCGGGAGTCATTTCATCAAGTGTCCGGCCGGAGTGACGCCCGCGACGATCGACGACAAGGTTCCGCATAGGACCGGCATCGGTTCCTCGTTCCGCCTCAAGAGCAGCATGCCGGTCGCGCTGACATCCATGTATCCGTTCGGCGGAGCGGCTTCGTACGTACCGACGGCCACCCTCGTCCTGCCGGTCTCGACGTGGGCGACGGAGCACGTCATCGTCAACGGCTGGGCGGCTAGCCGATCGGGCTCACCGTCCGCGCAGATCGTGGCGTCCGAAGACGATACCGAGATCACGATCCTGCCGAAGAAGGACATCCAGAGCGGTCGAGGCGTAAGCGGTGGGCTCGCCCACGAGCCCGCGAAGTATCGACTTGCACGAGGACAGTTCTTGCAGATCGTGCAGGAGGAGGAGCTCTCCGGAAGCACCGTCGTCTCGAACAAACCGACGACCGTCTTCGGTGGGAACTCGTGCGCCTTCCTTCCCACGACGGCCGGAGCCTGCGATGTGCTCTCGCAGCAAATTCCGGCGTTCCAGCAATGGGGATCCGAGTACGTCGGGGTCGCCTATCGCCCACGCGGGGGCAACGAGCACGAGCCCGTGCCGTATCGAATCGTCGCCGCAAGGGATGGCACCCGCCTCGATTACGACCCAGCGATTCCGCCGGGCGCGCCGACCACGATGAGCGCCGGCGAGGTGGCGATGTTCCGTCAGGGAACAGGGGATGCGTTCGTCGTCCGAACGCAAGACGTCGAGCACCCGATCTACGTCTCCGCCCACATGACCGGCGCCGACGGCGATACCTTCTCTGCGCCGAACTACAAAGGGGCTGGTGATCCGGAGTTCGTGAACATCGTTCCGGCAGGCCAGTATTTGAGCTCGTACAGCTTCTACGCAGATCCCACGTACGCGGAGACGTCACTCGTCATCGTCCGAAAGAAGCTCGGCGCCGAGTTCAAGGACGTCTGGCTCGAGTGTGCCGGCGATCTGACCAAATGGACGCCCGTCGGGACGCGGGGCGAGTATGAGTTCACCAGGGTCGATCTCTCGCGTGGGAAGGGGCCCGGCGACAGCTTCGGCGATGGCCCGACCACGAAGGTCTGCCGAACTGGCCTGCAGCGCATGCAGAGCGAAGGTCCATTCACCGCCACGTTGTGGGGGTGGGACTCATACGCGAGTTACGCCTATCCGGGTGGAACTGCCCAGCGAAAGCTCGTCGAGACGCCGCTCAAGCCGGTCAACTGAGAGCCGGCGACGCGTGAGCGCCCTCCAACCCTCGCCGAGGTGGCGCGCGAGCGTGCGCGCGTAGGCGTCGAGAAGGGACCGACGATCTCGCGCCCGCGTCTGACCGCTCGTCGCTCCGCTGTTGCGCCGCAACGGCCGGTGAAAGCGATGATGGCATCGAGCGCCAAGGAGAACGCAGCTCGGTGCTGACGCACGCGTGGGGGCTCCGTCGTGCGTCCCGCGTTCTTGATCGGATTCCGTTTCGGACGGACGGCGCGCTCTGCATCGCCCCACCATTCTCAGGGCCGAGAGCTCGTTGACGTTCGGGATGGCTTTCGGAAGGCGGGGAGGGCGGCGGCGCGACCGGTCCCGACTGAACACGCGGCGTCGGGACCCGTCACCTCCTACGGTCCCCCGCCGTGCGGAGACGCAGCACCGACGTCGTAGGAGGCTGCGCCGCCTCGGACGCAGCGCTCGGAGAGTGCTGCCCTTGAACCGAATCGCTCTCGTCCTGCGTGGGTGACGGCGGGCTAGCGCGGAAGACGGTTGCCTGTCCCCTGTGAGAGGCCGACCCTCGAAGAGCAGTACTTTCTGCGGGAATTAGCGATGGCACGCGGTCTGCTAAAGCGGCGAGCGTGTCCGTTATAGCGAACGAGCGTACGTTAAACTATCGACCCGGAAGCGCGGCCGTTGCCACGCTCGTCGGGCTCGCGGCTGTCACCCTCTCGAGCGTTGCCAGCGCGGCCCCGTGTCCGACCAACCTCCCCAATCCGATCTACGGCGCCGGAGGCAGCGCAGTCACCGCGACGCTCGGCGCGGTCGCCACGGCGCTCGCTGGCCTGCCGGAGAACGAGCGCGTCACGCTGTTCTACTGGGATCCGGGGGCCTGCAAGGGATACGAAGCCTTCGTCGAGAAGGACACGGGCTCCGGTCTCGCGACCGCGCCGGCCTACTTCAAGTACTGGGACGCCGCGGGGAACCTCACGCAATGCGAGCCGTCGGGGGCCGAGGAGCTCAGCTTCGCGCACATGGGCAATACGCCCGCGCTGTGTCCGGCGAAGCGACCGCTGCCGGCGGGCTTCGGACGATTCAGCGCTCCGATTCAGACGGTGAACATCATCACGCACGCAGCCTCGCAGTACGACTCGATCTCGGCCGAGGCCTTCTATCACGTGTACGGCTTCGGTCCCGGCGCGGCTGGGCACTCGGTCGCTCCGTGGACCGTACCGGAAGCGGTCTTCGCCCGTGCGACGAACTCCTTCGTTCATCAGATGCTGGCGGCGGCCTTCAAGGTTCCGGCCACGGCGTTCAAGGTCCCGGCATCGAACCTTCCGAGCACCAATCCGCAGACGGTGCAGGGCGTCTTTGCATGGGGCTCGAGCAACGATCCGAGTCAGTCGCTCGGCTACGTGTCCGGCAGCGCCGCCGATCAGGGCGCAGATGACGGACAGATCAAGACGCTCGCCGTCCAGTACTTCGATCAGACCTGCGGATACCTGCCCGATTCGAGTCGCACGCGGAAGGACAAGCTCAACGTGCGCAACGGGCAATACGCGCTCTTCACGCCCGGTCAGTTCTACGCGAAGGTCGATGGGGCTGGTGCGGTCGCAAACGCGCAGGTGAAGAAGCTCGTTCACTGGTTCGACGGCTCACTCGCCGCTCCGGGCGGGCTCGACATCGTCAAGATCATCATCCAGTCGGGCGACGTCCCGCTCTGTGCGATGCACGCGAATCGACCTGACGGTGATCTCAACCCAATCGTGTCGTACGCGCCGACGAATCCGTGCAACGGCTACTTCGAGTCGATCGCGACGGGTTCGACCAGCCTGGCGGCATGCACCGCCGACAGCCAATGCAAGACCGCAGCGGGTGAGAAATGCCGCTACGGGTTCTGCGAGCTCTACTGAGTCGGAAGGACCTGGCCATGCGATCCATTCACAGCGTTCTTCTTCTCGCTTCTTCGACCGTTCTCTTGTCGCTCGTCGTCGCCTGCTCTTCGAGCGATGACGGTGCGGCAGCCCCCTCGCGGCCGCCGACGCCGCCTCCGGCGAGCTCGTCCCAAACCGACGGTGGCGGCGATGGCGGTCAAAGCAGCGACAACTGCTTCGACACGACGAAGGACAAGCCGGTCCAGCAGATCGACTTTTTGAATCAGTGCAACGGGACCGAGTGCTTCCCGTTCGAGAACGGAGCGCGGATCGAGGGGTACACACCCGGCGCTCCGCTCCCGCCGCTGAACTGAGCTCGAGCGATCGATGTTCGTGATGAACAGCCCTTTTCGCAGGGTGGTGGGGACCTGCGCGCTGGCCGCGGCGTTTTTCGCCGCGGCGCGGGCGAACGCCCAGACGCAAGCTCCTTCGAGCCCGGCGCAAGACGAGGACGCGGAGGTCGTCGTCCCCTCCGCGCCTCCGCCTCCGACTCCGAGCGCGCCACCTCCCGCGAGCGCTCCGTCGCCGGCACCCGCACCTCCAGCACCAGCCCCGTCCGCGCCACCGCTCACGGAGCGAACGCCCGCTTCTCTTGCGGGCCTTCCGTCGACCACGGCACCGGCCGGTCCTTCGGGCTCGCCGCAGACCCTCGTGGCCGAGGGGAGCAACTACGTGCGTCCCATTCGCCGTGGGCTCGCGTGGTGGGGCTTCGTGCAGGCCCAATACCAGCGCAACCAGCTCTCGGAAGACCAGCTCGCACCGGGCGGCGAGCCGCTCAACCTCGACGAGTTCGTCCTCCGGCGCGCGCGCCTGCGTATCGATCACGGATGGGAGTACGCCGCCGCGACGCTCGAGCTGGACGCGACCACCCTCAACGGTCTCCGTGTTGGCCCGCGGCGCGCCGAGGCCTCCCTCCTCTATCGAGGTGGCAACGACGATCGCGTCACGCCGCTGCTCGTGCTCACGGCGGGGATCACCGACCTGCCGTTTGGCGCCGAGATCGCCGAGTCGCAGCGCGACCGCGTCTTCATGGAGCGAAGCCTTGGCTCGACGGCGCTCTTCCCGACCGAGGCAGACATCGGCGTCAAGCTCTGGGGCGCGTACCGATTCCTCAACTACGCCGTCGCGGTGGTCAACGGGCAGCCGCTCGTGAACAGCTTCTTCCCGCGCGATCCGACCGCCGCGAAGGATGTCGTCGGTCGCGTCGGCGCTCGCATCCCCGTGTTGCCCTCGCTCGGAATCGAGGGCGGCGTGTCGTTCTACAACGGCACCGGCTTCAGCCCTGGTCGCGACGCGACGAAGGACTCGATCACGTGGGTCGACGACAACACGAACCGCTTCGCCGAGCCTCATGAGCTCCAGGGCGTGCCGGGGTCGGCGGCCGTACCGTCCCGCAACTTCCGGAGGTGGGCGCTCGGGCTCGATCTCGCGGCGAACCTGCGGACGCCGCTCGGCGTGACCCGCGCCGCCGGCGAGGTCGCGCTCGCCTCGAACCTCGATCGCGGTCTGCTCGTGTCGGATCCGGTGCTCTCCGGCGCCGACGTGCGGCAGCTCGTGCTCGCCGTCTCCGGGATCCAGCAGTTCTTCGACTACGGCCTCGCGGGCGTTCGCGTCGCGTATTACGACCCGAACAGCGACGTCCTCGAGCAGCGAGCGGGCGTCTTCCACATCAAGGACGAGTCGTTCTGGGTGTTCTCGCCCACGATCGGCCTGACGCTTCCGCATGGGCGCCTCGTCGGGCAATACGACATCGTCACGGATCACCTCGCGCGCGACGATCGTGGCGTTCCTGCGAACGCGAAGAACAATCAGCTCACCGTTCGCCTTCAGGTGGACCTGTGAAGCGCCTCGCTTGCGCCGGCGTCGTCGCGCTCGCGTCGCTCGCTTGCGGCGAGACGCCGATCACGCAGGGGCTCGAGGAGCCCTTCGCCGTCCAGGGCGGGCAGTTCTTCGAGGGTGAGCTGCCCGGCTCGCCTCCGGCCCCGTCCCCGATGTCCCCGCGCGCGACCGCAGTGACGACCGAGCTCACGCAGCTTCGTCCCGGTCTCGCAGGCGTACCGTTCTTCGGCTGGGCCACGCTCGACGCCGTTGCAGTGGCGGCGCGGATCGAAGGGCAGGGCAGCGGCTACTGGGTCGTGCCGGCGGGGCCTCCCGATCCGGCGGTCCAGGGCGATCCGGTCCGCGTCTGGCGCTTCGTCGCCGATCTCCATCAGTCGCTCACGCCCGGACGCCACCGCATGTTCGTCGCCGCGCTCGACCAGAGTGGACGCGCAGGCAGCCAGCTCGAGAGCTCGATCTGCATCAACCGGACAGTCCCGGACAACGGCAACGCCTGCGACCCGAAGAAGGCGCCGCCCGAGCTCGTCGTGAGCCTCGCCTGGGATCGACCTGCCGATCTCGATCTCATCGTCGTCACTCCCGACAGCCAACAGATCTCGTCCAGGAGTCCGTCGAAGGGACTGGCGCCAGACGGCAAGATCAGTCGGAGCTCACCGGAGACGAATCCGCCGCCGGTCGGCTATCTGGACCTCGACTCCAACGTTGGCTGCACGAACGACGGGCGGCAGCTCGAGAACATCGTCTTCCAGGAGCGCCCCGCACCTGGATCGTACCTGGTCTACGTGAACCTCCATTCCTCGTGCGGCGTGGCGAGCACGCACTACTCGGTCACGCGCTACACGCGGGCCGTCGCCGACGCCGCCGCGGGCACGTTCTCCGTCGACGCGGCGAGCCGCACTCATGGAACCGCGCTCGCCGTTCAGGCCAACGGGAGCGCGCGCATCGGGACCTTCGTGACCGAGTTTTTCGTGCCGTAGGAGACATCAGGCCATGTTGATCGAACGACTGACGAAGCTGGCACTGCTCGGGAGCGCGTGGGTTCTCTACGTTCTCCTCTTCCTCTCGGTGATCTCGATCTCCACGATGGTCGAGCGCTGGGTCTACTTCGCGCGGCGAAGCGGCGATCTCGAGCGGCAGCGGCCGAAGCTCGTCGATCACCTGGAGCGCGCCGACCTCGACGGGCTCGAGAAACTCTTGGCGGCCGATCGTACCCTGCAAGCCCGCATCACGCGCGAGGCGATCCGCTGGCTCTCCGGCGGACCCGAAGCGATGGCGGACGCCGTCGACGCGGAGCTCGCGCGCATCCGCAACGAGCTCGAACGAGGCACGAACTTCCTCGGCACGCTCGGGAACAACGCGCCCTTCCTCGGGCTCTTCGGGACGGTTCTCGGCGTCATCATCGCGTTCCACTCGCTCGGAGCGGCGGGCGGCAACACGAGCGCGATGGGTGGTGTCATGGGAGGCATCGCCGAAGCCCTCGTCGCGACCGGCGTCGGTCTGTTCGTCGCGCTCCCGGCCGTCGTTGGCTACAACGTCATCCAGCGGAAGGTCGGTCAGGTCGAAGGCGATGCCGCGGCGCTCGTGAAGCTGCTCAGCGCCTACGCGAAGTCCAACCCGAGCCTCATCGATCGGGCGCGTCTCCTCTCGTCCGCTCCGGCCGTGAGCGGCGAGGTCGTGCGGCGCCGTTCCTCCATCACCATCGTCAAGGACGGCGCCTCCGAGCCGTCCGTCGACTCCGGTAGCCAGGTCGTCATTCCTGGCGAGGCCCAGGGCTGAGGGCGCTCACACATGGCATCTGTCCAGACCGCACGCGGCCCCGGCTCTCGAGGCGGGATCGTCGGCATCAACGTCACGCCGTTCGTCGACATCGCCCTCGTCCTCCTCGTCATCATGATGGTCTCGTCCACGTACATCGTGTCGCAGGCGCTCAAGGTGGAGCTGCCGAAGACGGCGACCTCGGACGAGAAGGTCTCGAGGACCTACGTCGTCACGCTCTCCAAGGACGGTGAGCTCTTGTTCAACGACGCAGCCGTGTCGGTGAAGGAGCTCGAAACGACGCTTCGATCCGCACGCGCGAGCGAAGACGTGAACCTCGTGATCAGCGCAGACCAGGCCGCTCTCCACGGCCGCGTCGTCGAGATCATCGACACCGCGAAGCTCGCCGGTGTCACGAAGTTCGCCATCAACGTGGAGCGCTCCAAGTAGGAGTCATGTCGCTGCGCGCTGTCCTCATCGGGGGGAGCCTCCTCGCTCATGCCGTCGCGGTCGTGGCGCTCGGAGCAGTCCGCGCACCCGAGGCGATCACCGCGACCGCGATCGAGGTCGTGGAGACGACGAAGCCCGAGCCGCCGCCTCCGCCGGCCAACGTGGAGCCGGCGCCGGAGCCCGTCGTCCCGCACGACCCGCCTCCGCGCGCGCAGCGTGCAAAGGCGCCTGCCGAGGCCGCTCCACCCGCAGACGCTCCGGCGCCTGCTCCGAATGCGCTCGCGGCGCTCCCGGACCTCGGCCTCGAGCTCAGTGGTGGCGGCGGGCCCGGGGGCATGGCGGTGCCGCCCGCGGCGCCGGCTCCGCGAGCGGCGCCCACGACGAAGACGCTCGCGGCTGCGCCCGCGCCAAAGCGCGTGCAGGACGCGTGCGACGAGCCTCCCGCGAAGCCGAAGCTCGTGAAGCTCCCGCAGCCGGCGTACACCGACACGGCGCGTGCCGCGGGGATCGAGGGGAAGGTGCGCCTCGAGATCGTGGTCGACGAGACGGGCAAGGTCATCGACGTGAAGCCGCTCACCAGTCTCGGTCACGGGCTGGACGAAGCAGCCATCGCCGCCGCGCGCGCTGCGACCTTCGAGCCGGCGCAGCGCTGCGGCCGTCCGAGTCGGTCGACGTTCACGATCGCCATCCGCTTCGCCGCCTCCTGACGCCCCGTATGTTTTTGCCTCGTCGCATTTCCACCATCGCGCTGCTGCTCGCCGTCACGTTCGCTTCGAAGGCTGCTTTCACGCAGCCACGTGCGCCCGAGGCGTCGCCCACCAAGGCACGTCTGACGAAGCCACCGGAGCTCATCGAGTTCGTCGAGGCGGCGTATCCCGAAGCCGCGCTTGCGGAGGGGCGTGCCGCGACGGTCGTGCTCTCCGTCGCGATCTCGAAAGACGGTGCAGTGGACGAAGCCGCGGTCCTCGAGTCCGCCGGGGCAGCGTTCGATGTGGCGGCGCTCGAGGCCGTGCGGCGGTTCCGGTTCCGGCCGGCCGAGATCGACCACAAGCCCGCGCCGGTGAAGATCACCTACCGCTACGTCTTCACGCCGAAGGTGGCGGTGCCGACGACCGGCAAGCTGCGCGGCGTCGTCTTGTCCAAAGCGAACGGGCAGCCTCTCGCTGGAGTGAAGGTGGAGGTCGCGGGTTCAGGTGAGACCATCACGGACGGCGAGGGCCGGTTCTCCTTCGACGACCTGCCGCCCGGCGAGACGGCCGTGACGCTGTCGCGAGCGGATCTCACGCCGCTCCAGACGCAGGAGACCGTCGAGGCGGGACGCACGCTCGAGGCGCGGTACAGCATCGAGCTCCCGGTCTCGGGAGCGGCGGCGGACGAAGACAAAGACGACTTCGAGGTCGTCGTCGTGGCGCCGAAGCTCGTCAAGCAGGTCGTCAGCACGGAGGTCAGCGCCGACGAGGCGCGGCGCGTTCCCGGCACTCAAGGTGATGTGCTGAAGGTCGTCGAGAACCTGCCCGGTGTCGCGCGCGCGGGCGCCGGGTCCGGGCAGGTCGTCGTTTGGGGTGCCGCGCCTCACGATACGCGCACGTACATCGGCGCGGTGCGGATCCCGATGCTGTACCACTTCGGCGGTCTCAGGTCGGTGCTGCACAACGATCGCGTCGCGTCCGTCGAGCTGATCCCCGGTGGCTACGGCGCACCGTACGGACGCGGCCTCGGCGGCCTCGTGCGCGTGACGACGCGCGATCCTGCCAAGGACCGTCTACACGGCAGCGCGCAGCTCGATCTCCTCGATGCGTCGGCGGCGGTCACGGCGCCGATCGGCGATCGCCTCAGCTTTGCCGTATCCGGCCGGCGCAGCCACATCGCCGACGCCGCGAAGCTGCTCGAAGAGCAGAGCTTCCAGTCCTTCTTCACGCTCCCGCAGTACCACGATGGTCAGGCGCGCCTCCGCTGGCAGCTCGGAGCGAACGAGTGGATCGAGACCGGCGGGCTGTTCTCCGGTGACCGTCAGTCGCGTACGCAGCCGAGCAACGATCCGGCGCGCCGCGTGACCGATACGCGGGTGCTCCACTTCCAGCGTTTCGACGTCGCCTACCACAAGCAGCTCGCGGACGGCTCCGAGGTCGACGTCGTGCCCTGGTATGGACACGACCTGTCACGGCGCTCAGGCGACTTCGGCGGAGTGCCGACGAGCCTCGAGTCGGAGTCGCACATCGTCGGGGTCCGCACCGAGTGGCGCGGACGTCTTGCCAAGGACTGGACGGCGCGCACCGGGCTCGACTTCGAGCTCGTCCAGAGCGAGGCGCGGCGGAGCGGCTTGATCACCTCACCGCCGCGTGAGGGCGACGCGTACGTCTTCGGTCGTCCTCCTGCCGATCAGGTGAGCGCCGACGTATGGAAGTCCACGATCGCGAGTGCTGCACCGTACGTCGAGGCCGATTGGAGTCTCCTCCGGGATCGTCTGCACCTGACTCCGGGGGCCCGGCTCGAGCCCTACTTCGTCAACGTCAACCGGCGAAGGCCTCACGCTCCGAGCACGCCCGATCTCGGCGCGTCCCTCCAGGACATCTCGGTCCAGCCGCGCTTGGCGGTGCGCTGGGCCGTCGAGCCACGCCTCACCTACAAAGCGGCCGTCGGGCTCTATCGGCAGCCGCCGCTTCACGACGACCTCTCGGCGATCTTCGGGAACCCCGCGCTCGGGATCTCGACCGGGCCTCACGTGGTCGGCGGCGCCGAGCTCCGCGCGACCTCGCTCCTCGCCCTGGAGACGACGGCGTTCTACACGACCTCGGAGAACCTCGCGGCGCGGAACTCCTCGAGCACACCTCGCGCCGGAGAGGCGCTGCTCCAGCATGGGGAAGGGCGCTCGATCGGCGCGCAGTTCCTCTTGCGACGGGAGAAAGGGACCGGCAAGTTCTTCGGTTGGATCGCGTACACGCTCCTCCGGAGCGAGCGGAGAGACGAGCCCACCGCGCGCTGGCGGCTGTCGGACTACGATCAGACACACGTCCTCACCGCGCTCGCCTCGTACGACCTCGGCGCGGGCTTCGAAGTGGGCGCCCGCGCCCGCGTCGCCTCCGGCTATCCGAGGACGCCGCTCGCCTACGTCTACTTCGACGCGCGGAGGAATCGCTACGAGCCGACGCTCGTGGAGTACAACACCGACCGGATTCCCGCCTTCTGGCAGCTCGACGCGCGCGTCACCAAGCGCTTCAAGCTCCCCGGCTCGGAGCTCGAGGTCTACCTCGACGTGCAGAACGTGAGCAACCGAGGCAATCCGGAGGAGATCGCCTACGCGCCCGACTACTCCCGGCGCCGCTACATCCTCGGCCTGCCGATCCTGCCCGTCCTCGGCGCTCGTTGGAGCTTTTGATGATGAAGCGGCCGCGATCCATCCTCGTTGCTCTCTTCCTCTTCGCGCTCTGGGCGTTCGCCTGCGTCCCGGAGTTCTCCGACGATCTGGCGCTCGTGACCCAGCCGCGCATCCTTGCCGTGCGCGCCGAGCCTGCCGAGGCGAGGGCTGGGCAGCGGGTGACCCTCACGGCCCTCGTCGCAGCGCCGCCGGGCGCTTCCTCTGCAAGCGAGCGGTTGGAGTGGGCGATGTGTCTGGCGCGGAAGCCTCTCACCGAGCTCGGTCCGGTCGCGCACGAGTGCATCGATCGCTTTGGCGCCGGAGGGGAGATCTTCCAGCGTCTCGGGAGAGGCCCGAGCGTGTCGGCGACGATCCCGTCGGACGCGTGCAACCGGTTCGGTCCGCTGACCCCTCCCGCAACGGCGGGTGGCGTGGCCGGGCGCCCAGTCGATCCCGATCTCTCGGGGGGCTACCACCAGCCTCTCGTCCTCGGCAACGAGACCGGCACCGCGCTCGGATCCGTTCGCCTCACGTGCGGCGTCATTGGCGTGCCGAGCACGGAGGCGGCGCGCTACGGGCAGGGCTACCGCCCGAACGAGAACCCCGAGATCGATCGCCTGGAGATCACCTCGGGGAGCGTGCCCACGATCGAGCCGGGGACCGAAAGGCCTGGGGCAAACGTCCCCGCCGGCGCGAGAGTCGACCTGCGCGTCGTGTGGGCCGCGTGCCCTCGCGCGCCGGCGTGTGGCGACGGCCTGTGCACCTCGGGAGAAAACCAGAGCACGTGCGCGGCCGATTGCCGTGATGCGCCACGCGGGTGCACCGGCGCCGAGACGTACCTCTGGGCGAACCCGGACACGCGCAAAGTGGAAGAGCGGCGAGAGGGAGTGACGGTCTCGTGGTTCGCCAGCGCTGGCTCGTTCGCAGAGGAGCAGACGGGCCGCTCCGAACGTGACGTGGACGTGAGCCATGGTTCCAACGTCTGGACCGCACCGAGCGCTCCAGCCACCGTCCACGTCTGGGTCGTGCTCCGCGACGATCGTGGAGGCGTGGGATTCCGCGAGTACCTACTCAGGGTCGACTGATTCACCCGACGGCTCTTGCTTCTGGTGTCTGGTATAACGGAAAACTGTTTGCTATAGTAGCAGGCATGTCCGGCGCGACAATGGGTGCACGCTCGGCGATGTCCAGCCCGATTCCGAGGCTCGGCTCGCCGTCGTCGAGCCTCTTGGATGACGGAGTCGCCGCTCAGGAAGACGAGCTCCTCATCATCGGCAGCGCTGCGGGGCTCGCGAACGCAGTGGCGCGCGTCGAGCAGGTTGCGCCGACGGACGCTCCGGTCCTTCTTCAAGGCGAAACCGGGGCGGGCAAGGAGCTGCTGGCCCGCCTGATCCACTCGCGATCGCAGCGCGCGAGTGGTCCGATGATCCGCGTGAACTGCGGTGCGATTCCGGCGGAGCTCATCGACTCGGAGCTCTTCGGCCACGAGCGCGGGAGCTTCACCGGCGCCACGGGGACGCGGCTCGGCTGGTTCGAGCGCGCGGACGGAGGGACGTTGTTCCTCGATGAGGTCGCCGAGCTTCCGCTCGCGGCGCAGGTTCGCCTCTTGCGCGTTCTGCAGGAGGGGACGTTCACACGCGTGGGCGGGTCGAAGAGCCGTCATGTTTCCGTTCGCGTGATCACGGCAACACATCGCGACCTCCGGGCGATGTGCGCCGAGGCGACCTTCCGCTCGGACCTCTGGTACCGCATCGGCGTCTTCACGGTGCAGATCCCGGCGCTCCGCGAGCGCCTCGAGGATGTCGCGCCGCTCGCCCGCCACTTCGCGCGGAAGTCCGGTATCGCCCTGACCGGAGTGCCTCTCGTTCCGAGCTCGGAGGAGATCGAGGCGCTTCGCCGCTACTCCTGGCCGGGCAACGTGCGCGAGCTCGCGGCCGTCGTGGAGCGCGCCGCGATCCTCGGCGGAGGGCGTCGCCTGGAGATCGCGGCGGCGCTCGGGGATTCGGTGGGCGGATCGTCGAAACCGCTCTCCTCGACTTCGCTCCCCGTGGCGCCGCCCGCGAACGAGGCGCTCCCCACGCTCGACGACGCGATGCGCGCTCTCATCATCCGAGCGCTCGGGCTCACGCGTGGTCGTGTCGAAGGGCGCGGCGGGGCAGCCGACCTCCTCGGGGTGAACCCGCACACGCTGCGCGGAAAGATGCGGCGTCTGAAGATCGAGTGGAGCGTGTATCGGCGCTGATGACGGAGACTCCGAACGGCAGGGGTGTGCGGTACGCGACCGATGTTCACCATAACGAACATCAATTCCTTATGCTAGACATGGATCCGAAGGAGAGGCCGTGAATCATCTAGGGCGCCATCTCGCAGCACTCGAGAGCGAGTCCGTGTTCGTCTTGAGAGAGGTCGTCGCGACGCGTGAGCGGCCCGTCCTCCTGTTCTCGGGAGGGAAAGACTCGGTCGTGCTCTTACACCTCGCGCTGAAGGCGTTCCGCCCGGCGCGCCTACCGTTCCCGCTCATGCACGTCGACACCGGGCACAACTTCGACGAGGTGATCGCGTTCCGTGACGCGCGCATCCGCGAGCTCGGCGAGACGCTCATCGTGGCGAGCGTCGAGGAGAGCATCCGCCGCGGCCGCGTCGAGGACGAGGCGGGACCGCGCGCGTCGAGAAACCGCCTCCAGAGCGTCACGCTGCTCGACGCGATCGCCGAGCACGGCTTCGATGTCGCGTTCGGCGGCGCGCGCCGCGACGAGGAGCGCGCCCGCGCCAAGGAGCGCGTCGTCAGCGTGCGCGACGAGCTCGGGCAATGGCACCCGCAGGCCCAGCGCCCGGAGCTCTGGAGCCTCTACAACACGCGCATCAAGAGCGGTGAACACCTCCGCGTCTTTCCGCTGTCGAACTGGACCGAGCTCGACGTATGGCAGTACATCCGCGCCGAGCGCCTCGCCATCCCGTCGATCTATTTCGCGCACGAGCGCGAGGTCTTCGCGCGTGACGGCATGCTCTACGCTGTCTCGCCCCACGTGAAGCTCCTGCCTCGCGAGGCGCCGTTCCGCGCCACCGTGCGCTTCCGGACCGTGGGCGACCTCACGTGCACCGGCTCGATCCGCTCCACCGCGCGGACCGTCGACGAGATCATCGAGGAGACGTCGATCGCGACGACCAGCGAGCGCGGCGCAACGCGCGCCGACGACAAAGCGGGGGACGCCGCGATGGAAGACCGGAAACGTGAGGGGTACTTCTGATGAGCGAGAACACCGAACACGACGCGCCCGCGCTGGCGCCCCTCCGCTGCGCCACCGCCGGAAGCGTCGACGACGGCAAGAGCACGCTGCTCGGACGCCTCCTCTTCGACGCGAAGGGGCTCATGGCCGACCAGCTCGCGCACGTCGAGGAGGCGAGCCGCCGCCGCGGGTACGCGCGCACCGATCTCGCGCTCATCACGGACGGTCTCCGCTCCGAGCGCGAACAAGGCATCACCATCGACGTCGCCTGGCGCTACTTCGCGACCCCGTCCCGCCGGTTCGTCCTCGCCGATGCGCCGGGGCACGTCGAGTACACGCGCAACATGGTGACGGCCGCGTCGCAGGCGGACGTCGCGCTCATCCTCGTCGACGCACGGGCCGGGCTGCTCGAGCAGACGCGCCGGCATCTGTTCGTCTCGCGTCTGCTCGGCGTCCCTGCGCTCGTGGTGGCGGTCAACAAGATGGACCTCGTCGGGTTCGACCACGCCGTCTTCGCGCGCATCCGTGACGACGTCGCGCAATACGTCGCGAATCTTCCGGTTCCGTGCAGCGCGCCGAACCTGGCGTTCTTCCCGATCTCCGCCCTCCACGGCGACAACATCGTCGAGTCCTCGTCGTCCATGCCCTGGTACGACGGACCCACGCTGCTCCACCACCTCGAGACGCTTCGGACGGACGCAGACGTGAAGGACGCGCCCGCCCGCTTCCCGGTGCAGTGGGTGATCCGTCCGCAGGACGACGAGCGCCCCGACTACCGCGGCTACGCCGGCCGCGTCGCGTCGGGCGTGCTCCGGCCCGGGCAGCGTGTCCGCGTCGTTCCGTCTCGCACCGAGTCGCGGATCGCGTCGATCGAGACGTACGACGGCCCGCGCGACGAGGCGGAGGCCGGGCTCTCCTGCGTGATCCATCTCGAGGACGACGTCGCCGTCGCGCGCGGAGACGTGCTCGTGCCGGTCGACGCGAAGCAGCCTGCGCTCGTCGAGGCGTTCACCGCAGACGTCGCGTGGGTGCACACGCAGGCCGCCAAGCCGGGCGAGCGCTACCTCGTGAAGCACGGCACCCGCGAGGTCCGCGCCATCATCGAGGGGGTCGAGGCGCTGCTCGACGTGGAGAGCGGCCGCGCAATCCCCGGCGCGGCGCCGCTCGTGCTGAACACGCTCGCGCGCGTGCGCGTCCGCCTCTTCGAGCCGCTCGCGGTCGACGCGTACGCGGACCTCCGTGAGTCCGGCAGCTTCCTTCTGATCGACCCGGCAAGCGGGGCCACGCGCGCGGCCGGCATGGTGCGCGCGTGGTGATCCCGCTCCGGGTAGCTGGTCCATCAGGGCCGTGAGGTGGCCGACGTGGGTCAGGTGGTCGCGCTGATGCTCGTGATGATCACGGAGTCCACAGCGGTTGGGCGGCTCGGCTTCGTGAGGCTCGAGCGGCGCGTCCACGCGCGCTGCGGGCTCGGAGGCATGCGATGAAGATCCTGGACCTCGTCGGCAGCACTTCCCTCGTCGAGCTCGATACTGGCGTCGAGAGTCGGAGCATCCGGCTCCTCGCCAAGCTCGAGGGCAACAACCCTGCGGGCAGCGTGAAGGATCGTCCCGCGCGCTCGATGATCCTCGGCGCCGAGGCGCGAGGCGAGCTCCGCCCGGGCATGCGGCTCATCGAGCCGACGAGCGGCAACACCGGCATCGCGCTCGCGATGATCGCCGCCGCGCGCGGCTACCCGATCGAGCTCGTCATGCCGGAGAACGCGACGGCCGAGCGCGTCCGCGTGATGCGCGCGTTCGGCGCGGAGGTCATCCTCACGCCTGCAGCCCGCGGGATGGAAGGCGCCATCGACATCGCGCGCGAGAAGGTCGCGAAGGGCGGCTACGTGATGCTCGACCAGTTCGGAAACGACGACAACTGGCGCGCGCACGTCGAAACGACGGGCCCCGAGATCTGGCAGGGCACGCGCGGTGAGATCACGCACTTCGTCAGCTCGATGGGGACGACGGGCACGATCATGGGCGTCTCGCGCTTCTTGAAGGAGAAGGACCGGCGCGTCACGATCGTCGGCTGCCAGCCGACCGACGGCTCGAGCATCCCCGGCATTCGGCGGTGGACGAAGGAGTACTTGCCGAGGATCTTCGACCCGAACCGCGTCGACCGCATCATCGACGTCTCGCAGGTGGACGCCGAGCGCACGACGCGCGCGTTGGCGCGCAGGGAAGGGGTGTTCGGCGGCGTCAGCTCGGGCGGCGCGGTCTGGGCGGCGCGTGTCGTCTGCAAGGAGCTCGCGGCGGCCGGCAAGGGCGGCACGGTCGTGTGCGTCATGTGCGATCGCGGCGATCGGTACCTCTCGTCGCCCGTGTTCGACGCGCAGGACGAGCAACCCGGACCCGGATGAAGGTCGCGCTTCGCCGGATCGGCACCGCGGCATTCGACGCGGTGCTCGGGCCTTCCTTCGGCGGCTTCGCCTACTTCGCGGCGAACGCCTTCTCGATCAGGTAGTCGCCAGGCTCGCCGCTGTTTCCCTCCTCGAAGCCGCGTGCCTCGAGCAGCGCCGACGTCTCCTTGAGCATCTCGGGGTTGCCGCAGAGCATCACGCGATCGCGCGACCGATCCAGCGGCGGGAGACCGAGATCGGTGCACGCGCGGCCGCTCGCCAAGAGGTCTGTGATGCGGCCGGTCGTACGGAAGGACTCGCGGGTGACCGACGGATAATAGAGGAGGCGCGGCCGGACGAGCTCTCCGAGCAGATCGCTCGAGGGGAGCTCGTGCTCGATGAAGTCGGCATACGCGAGGTCATCGACGTTGCGGCAGGTATGCGTGAGGACGACGCGCTCGAAGCGCTCGTACGTCTCGGGGTCTTTGATGACGCTCATGAAGGGCGCGAGCCCCGTTCCGGTCGCGAGCAGCCAGAGCGTGTTGCCCGGACGGAGGTTGCTGATCGTCAGCGTACCGGTCGGGCGCTTGCCGACGAGGATGCTGTCGCCGACCTTCACGTGCTGGAGGCGCGACGTCAGCGGGCCCTGTTCGACCTTGATCGAGAAGAACTCGAGCGTCTCCTCGTAGTTCGCGCTCGCCATCGAATACGCGCGGACGATGGGCTGCCCCGCAACTTCGAGTCCCATCATCACGAATTGGCCGTTCGCGAACCGAAAGCCGCCGCTACGCGTGCACCGGATCGTGAAGAGCCGGTCGGTCCAGTGGTGGACGTCGAGGACGCGTTCGAAGGTGTACTTGGCCGACAGGGCGCTCGAGGAGGAGATCGGAGAAGCGTTCATCGTTGAGCTCGAGACCTCACGCGACGAGGCGTGGGGGGGATGGGTATCTTGTATGACGAACAGAAATTCATTTACATGAAGATGGGCCGGGCGTCACCACAAGCATGCCAACGCGAATGCAGAGCTTCGGGGACATGCGGACCGTCTTCCGTCACGGACGCTCCCGTCGAAGGTGGACCTCGTGGCGCTGTGTGTGGGTTGGTGCACGCAAAGGACGCGTTCTAGCCCTCGTTGCCGCGACCCCGGCCGAACACCTTCGAGTCGGGCGGCACCGAGCTCGTGAGCCACACGTTGCCGCCGACGATCGATCGCGCGCCGATGACGGTGTCCCCGCCCAGGATCGTCGCGCCCGCGTAGATCGTGACGCCGTCCTCGATCGTGGGGTGCCGCTTCTTTCTGACCTCGTCTCGGTGGGGCACACTCAGCGCGCCGAGCGTGACGCCTTGGTAGAGCTTCACGTCGTTCCCGATCTCGGTCGTCTCGCCGATGACGACGCCGGTCCCGTGATCGATGAAGAAGCGCTCGCCGATCGTGGCGCCGGGGCTGATATCGATGCCGGTCTGCGCATGCGCATGCTCCGTGATGATGCGCGGGATCATGGGCACGCCGGCGCGGTGCAGGCGGTTCGCGATCCGGTAGGCCACGACGGCTTCAATCGACGGATAGGAGAAGACGACCTCCTCGATGTTCCTTGCGGCAGGGTCGCCTTCGTACGCAGCGCGGACGTCGGCGTTGATCAGGCGGCGAAGCTCCGGGAGCTCGGCAAAGAGCGAAAGCACGACGCTCTCGCCGGATCCTGTCGGGAGGCGGCACGACGTGCGCCCCATGCGGTGATCGTAGGTGAGGGCGCGCTCGATCTGGTCGACGAGCATGTGATGGCCGGCGTAGAGGTGCTCGGCGATGCCCTGCCTGAGGTTGTCGCGTGTGAGCGCCTGCGTGGCGTAGAACCCCACGAAGATGGCCGACTTGACGTGCTCGAGTGCCTCGATCACCGTGCGCTTGTTCGGGAGCGCGGCACTCTCGAGGTTGTCGATCTCGAGCTGTCCACCGTAGCTCGCGACGACGGCGTCGATCGCCGCTTCGAGCTCGCGAAAGCGCTTCGGCTCCGTTGCCATGGGTGTACCGTTCATCCCACAACGCGAGGCGCACCGCACGCATGAAGATGGGCGATCTGGTTGGGGGTACACCGATGGTCGAGCTCGAACGCGGGGGTGCTCGTCCGGGCAACCGCTACGTGTCGTCACCGCTGTTTCGCGATCCGAAAGCGGTGACCTCGTGAAGGTCACGCTCGAGAGGATCGGCCATGCGGCCTTCGAGGCGACGGCCGGCTCGGGCGGCAAGCTCGTCGTCGACGGCTCGCCGGAGATCGGCGGTGAGGGCCGCGGCATGCGGCCGATGGAGTTGCTCCTTTCCGCGGTCGCGAGCTGCAGCGCGATGGATGTCGTTCACATCCTCGTCAACAAGCAGAAGCAGCCGCTCGAGCACCTGCGCATCGAGATCGAAGGCGAGCGCCCGAACACGACTCCGGCGCCGTTCACGCGGATGAAACTGGTGTTCATCGCCAAGGGAGACGTCGACGAGAACAAGCTGGAGCGCGCGGTCTCGCTCGCGGTCGAGAAGTACTGCTCGGTGCGCGAGACCCTCGGAGGCGTCGAGGTGACGTGGGAGGCGCGGCTGGAGCGCTGACGTCCGGAGTTGCGCGGAGGCGCGAACGTCTCGCACCACTGAGGATCCCCCCGGCCTCCAATCGGTCTCCGCAGCCGCTCCCCGACTCGGAATACTGACCGATTCGGATGTGAGACCTCGTCATGAGGAGAGCCTCGCGCGTCGAAGTCGAATCCCTACGCCTGCGCTTCAGCGGGCACCGACACCACGCTACCGCTTCGTCATCGATGTGACGGCGTTTGGAGGGGACATCCGGAGGCGAACCGACGATGCGCTCCTCGACGATGCTGCATCCGAGCGGCCGCGTCGTCGAGCCGATGACGTGCATCGAGGCGCTCAGGCGTGGAGAAACGGCCGGAGGTTGCGCGGAGGACGGCCGGTCACGCGCTCGACCGCGTCGCTAACCTCGGCCTCGGCCTCGGCCTCCGCGGCGAGGCGTGTGTCGATGAAAGCGAGGAGCTGCGCGTATGCCTCCGGAACGCCGTGGCGTGTGAGGTGCGCGGCGAGCTCGTCGGGCGGAAGCGCGACGTGGCGCACGCGCGAGGAGCGCGGCGACCATTGTACAAGTGATGCTTCGAAGGCGCCGTAGCACAGACATGCTCGAGGCCGCACGCTCACATGGCGGGCGAGCATAGCTGAACGGCCTAGTAGTTCTAACCGTGCGGCCATCGTCGATGGCCGCAGCGCTTCTTCAGAATCGTCTTGCGCCAGGAGGTAGCGACCTCGGCCGCGCGCAATGCCAGGTAGATGCGCAGGTGGCCACCGCTGCTGCGCTGGGGGATGAAGCTCCGCCCGTCGGCTATTGCGAAGCTCTTGCCCCGGGGCATTCGCTCGGTGAGGGCGGGATGGTTGTCGACGTCCGCGACTCGATCCCCACGAAGGTCACGCCCGTATGGCTCCTGGGGCGTCGTCGACGAGAAGTTCTGGAGCAACGCGCACGTGAGCCGGCTTCACGCGATCAGCTCGGTGTCACCGAGGGCGCCCCTTCGCGAGGACACCGTGAATCGATCGGACGCACGCCACCCTTTGATCGAAGAATGACGGCACGTCGTGCAGCGTTTTTGTCGAAATCGATTGCTTTCGCAGAATTGCACACTATCATTTCCCTCGCGCAACGCTGCCCTTTGCGAAGCGCGCGGGAGGTCGCAGCCACGGCTCTCACGGTCATCACGAATAGCGTGGTGCCGGAGGTGTGGTGGCGTGTTGTCGATAGTCTGAAAGTTAATCATCGGGAGGTCCGACCAATGATGAAGAAACTGCTCAACGTCACGTTCCTCGTTGCCTTTGGCGCCGGCTGCTCGGTGTCAACCGAATCACCGGGGGCCTCTGAAGAGCCTTCGACACGTACAGGCGAAGAGCGTGATTTCGAGGATCTCGGCGATCCGGATGAAGTGTTTACGCAGACACTGATCGTCGCCAACGAGGACGGTTCAATCGAGACACGCTCGTCAACCATTACGCGCGCGGAGCAATGGGAGATTCGAAGGCGAGAACGAGAACTTCAGGGCCGTGGCGTTGACTGGCACTCTAACGCGGCTCCTCAGCACAACTGGAGAACGGTGGCTCCAGGTCCCCTCGGGGTTTGCAGCGGCAGCAGTCTGTTGCTCCTTTGGGATGAAGAGAACTATGTCGGAAACCAGCTGTGCTTCGCATACCAACAGCAGTGGGTCACCTCAGGGGTGCCGTTCGTTCCCCTCGGCTTGGACATGTCGACGTTTGCGCGAGGCCCCACTCTTCCAGGTTGTGGTGCCCACTCGTGGTGGGAGGCGCCTCGTTCATGCGTCTACAAGAACGGAGCGTGGCAGTGGGAATATCAGCCTCTCGGCTTGGTTACTCTCCAGGCTCGAAGTGCGAAAAACAATGCAGCTGTGGCAGCATTGTTCTCCACCCACGCTGCGCGCAATCAGGGAACTTACTCCACGGTTGCCGCTGGCGCGCAGCCCTCTTCGATGTTCCTGACTCAGCGATATCTCAAGGCGCTGCCCTGAAAAGCGAATAGCGGGACTTGACGCAGTTTCACGGAGCGGGGCTGCGTCAAGTCGTCAACCGTGCTGGAAGCGGCATGCCGTGCCAGGGTCGCCGAGCTCGAGGCCGCACTGATCTCGATGACGACGGAGCTCGAGACGGTCCGTGCCGATCGCGCCGAGCTTCCGCGCGCACCTGGAGCTCCTCGCGCGCGCAGGTGGCGGGCCGCAAGTCGCGGCCGGAACGGTCTCACTTGGCGGCGGTGTCGCTCTCGAAGGTGGTTTGGAGCACCGCTCCTTCCGGCACCTTGATCGAGAAGGTCTGCGTATTGACCGGCTTCGCAGGAGGGGTGTCCGGCGCCTCGAACGCCTTCTGGAACACCGAGACTTCCACCAACGTCTCCGACTTGCGAGTGACCGTAGCTTGGTCGGTCTGTGCACCGCCAGCGCAGACCAGCAACGCCGTGTCTCCATCGATCGACGTAGCCGCTTGCGCGGTCGCTTCGTCCTTGAGCAGGTAGCAGCTGGCGTGGGTCACGGGCGTTTTGTATTCGAACGTCTGGTCGTCGCTCGTCTTGACACGCAGCTTGGCGCGGTAGCCTGTCTTCGTGGTGACAGCACGGTCGTAGAGCTGAAAGACGATCTTGAAAGGAGCACCGGCGTCGCGTTGGGCCACCGCCCAAGGTGCGGAGGCGGAAGCAACCGGCGCGCTGGCGCTCGGAGCGGCGCTCGCTGCCCGCGCCGCCCCGGAGGCCGCTTCCGCCGCCGTTGACTGCGCCGCGCCCGGTGACTTGTCGCACGCCGAAATCGCTACGAGGAGAACCGCGGGAAGGGCTCGAACAACGCCGAAGAGAAGAGGGCGCGACATGTCGACTATCATCATTATTCTAGGAAAACGCGAACGTCGGCACGCCGATTTCGCCTTACGGCATACGCCACGCGCGAGGCGTCCCGGCAGGTAGGCGAGCGCTTGGTCGAGGCCGCTCTCGAGTGCAGCGCGCGAAGCGGAGTGCGTGGCGGTATCCGCCGCCGTTCTTTTCGGCGTCGAAGCGCCTCGCGAACAGTCACCCACGAACGATGGGACGCGCCTCAGCGACTACGCGGACCCTGGCATTTTTGTGCGAGCCTTGCGGCCTGACTCGAGGGGCGTGATTCGGTACGCGCAGCGTCGTGCTCCTTCGACGATGTGCTCGACGCGCACCACCTTCGCTTCGAGCACGTCTTCGAACGTTCGGAGCTCGGCGCGGCAAAAGCCGACGCAGCTCGTCGCTGCTGCACAGATCGGACAATGGTTCTCCACGAAGAGGAATTCACCGCCTTCCTCCGACCACTCGGCCATGTAGCCCTCGCGCGTACGTAGCTCGGCGAGGCGGGAGACGCGTTCGCCCAAGGTCCGAGCTCCCGCCATGCCTTCGCGGTATGACGCGCGAGACTCCGCTTCGCGTGCCGAGATCAAGCGATCGATCGCGTCCTCTCCGAACAGGGACTGCACCGAAGTGAGGAGCTGGACGGTGAGCTCGGCGTGCGCGTTCGGAAACCGCGCGTGACCGGCCGATGTCAGCGACCAAAGCTGGGCCGGGCGGCCGACGCCACGTGCCTCGGTCGTCATCTCGACGAGGCCGTCGGCCTCGAGTCGCGTGAGCGTCTGACGAGCCGCTTCGGCGGTGATGCCCAGGGCGAGACTCAGGTCGGCGGCTCGCTGAGGGCCACGTGACTTGATCCGCAGAAGCACTCGTTCTCCCGCGCCCCGAAGCGCGGGGAGGGCATTTTCCAAGCTCCGTCTTGACATATTCGCCGTGAACAATATAGCAAGATTCGTCTTTGAAAAGGGCTCCGACCCTCATCGTGGTGCAAAGAGCAGCCGCGCCGACGACGCTCGTCGCTGGCCGTCGCGATTGCCGAGGATGAGCTTCGGAGCGTGTGGCTGGACACACTCGTGGCCGCGGGACGTTCTCGCGTCGAACGAGGACGAGCCGCGGTCGACACACGACAGAAGAGAGGAGTGCCAATGACGATCTCGCTGCCCGACCTTCCGTACGCGAAGAACGCCCTCGAACCGCACATCAGCGCGGAGACGCTCGAGTTCCACCACGGCAAGCACCACAACGCGTACGTCACGAACCTGAACAAGCTCCTCGAGGGAAAGCCGGATGCGAGGAAGTCTCTCGAGGACCTGATTCGCGACTACGACGTAGGAACGCCGGTCTTCAACAACGCCGCGCAGGTCTGGAACCACATCTTCTATTGGTCCTCGACGCGTCCCGGCGGCGGCGGAGAGCCGAAGGGAGAGCTCTTCGACGCGATCAAACGCGACTTCGGTAGCTTCGACAGGTTCAAAGAGGAATTCTCGGCCGCCGCGACATCGCAGTTCGGCTCGGGATGGGCGTGGCTCGTGCTCGACAAGGGGAAGCTCGCCGTCACGAAGACGTCGAACGCGGATCTGCCCATGAAACACGGCCAGACCGCCCTCCTCACGATCGACGTGTGGGAGCACGCGTACTACATCGATTTTAGAAACCAGCGCCCCAAGTACGTCGAGACGTTCCTCGCCAGCCTGGCGAATTGGGAGCTCGCGACGATGAACCTCAAAGGCGCCTAGCAGATGGCGCGTAGCGTCGAGCTCCGCACGCTCGCGGCTGGGGCGTTCGCCTATGTCCTCCCCGAGCGCGTGCGCATCGCCATTGGCGGACCGGACGGGCCGTCATGGCTCGGCGGCGTGCTGACGTGCGTGGCCGGGAGCTCGGCGACCTACGGATGCGCGCTCAATGTGGCGGGCAAGATCGTCTCGGACGTCTACGTGATCGGCGCGAACGGAGAGCTTGGTGCGTACGTCGGCACGAAGAGCCTCGCGCGCATTCTCGGGCTCTGGGAAAAGCAGATCGTGATGGAGGAGGTCGTCCTCTCGCGGGACGCGATGTCGATGCTCGTCCTGATCCAAGGGGCGAGCGCGCGTTCGCTCGTCGAAAGCGCTGGGCTCGGGGAGGTCGCGTTGCCGCTCGACGACGTCGCCGGTGGTTGCGTCATCGAGGCCGACGCGGCGGCGATCCCCGACCTGATGACGACGCTCCATGAAGCGGGGGTCACGCGACTACGAGAGGCCGAGCTTGCTTCGCTTCGCGTCCAAGCCGCGCGCGCGACGTTTGGCGCGGACTTCGTCGTCGAGACGAGCAGCGTGCACGAGCTGGGGCTGGAGCACCGCGCGGTCAGCCACACGAAGGGCATGTATCTCGGGCATCGCGCCGTCTGCTCGACGGAGATGCGCGGCCGGGCCTCGCGGCGGCTCGTGCAGCTTCGTTTCGACTCGCACGGGAAGGACGTCGTCCTTCCCGGCGCGGAGGTCAACATCGAGGGGCAGGCGATTGGCTCGATCACGACGTCGACTGCGCTCGACCGCGCCGTATTCGCACTCGCGATGGTGAAGCACTCCGAGGTCGCGCAAGGGACGCGCGTTCGCGTGGGCGATCTCGCTGGGGAGATCACGCAGCTCGCCGGCTAGACGCGGTAGGCCGAGCCTTCCGACCTTCGGGAGCTGAAGGGCTCGATCGATTCCGCCAACGTGCCGGCGTCCGGTCGAGCTTCGCGCGGGAGTGGCCGAATCGAAGATGAAAGTCATTTTCATTTGGGCCCCGCAGCGCTAGGTTTTGGCCGTGATCGGATCCCCTGGGGGGAACACGAACGTCGCTCTCGGGCTGGGGCTCGTCGTTGCCGGTGCCGCGAGCCTCTATCTGGCCTCTCCGCACCAGCGCTGGCTCGCGGCTCCATTGCCTGCTCGGCCCGCGCGCGCGGTCGCGCTCGCGCTGCTCGTGGCCAGCCCGATCGCGTTCTCTCGCGCGATGCAGATGGTGCCGGCCGTTTTCACGTTCGTCGCCTCGCTCATGCTGCTGCTCGTCCTGTTGCCGTATGTCGGGGGCGCGCTCGTCGCCCTGCGACGCCGTCGCTGACATGTCGACGACGAAGGGACCTGACACGATCCGGCGCGATTGGATTTCCAAGTCGCTGGCCGGGGCGCTGCTCGGCTTCTCGCTCGCTCTGGGCTGCAGCGGGCTCTTCGCGCGTCTTGCGTCCGGCATGGTGATGGCCCTGAAGGTGCAGCTGACGATGTGGATGGTCATGCCGATCTGGCTGGCCGTCCTCAGTGGCTGCTTCCTCTTCCGCAGCGGCAAGCGAGCCTGGCTCTGGCTGGGCGTCGCCAACCTCGTGGTGTTCGGTGCCTTCGCGGCGACGCGCCTGTTCTGAACGTCCGACCCGAAAGGAAGAACGACGTGCGCTCCGAGATCATCCGCATCTACAAGATCGTCCACACGTGGACGGGGATCCTCGCGGGCATGGCGCTGTTCATCGCCTTCTACGCGGGTGCGATCACCGCCTTCAAAGAGCCCCTCGCGCGCTGGGCCTCTCCGCCCGCCGCGACCTCGATGGTCCCGCTCGAGGACGCGCAGAGCTTGATCACACGTACGCTGACGGCCCATCCGGAGGCCGCCCGGGAGCTTCGCGTGAACCTGCGACCGTCCGAGCAAGTGACGGCCCGGGTCGAGTGGGAGATCCACGATGAAGATGCCGACGAGCACGATCGCCTGTCGGCGCGACACTACGTTGCCACCGTCGACGAGGAGGGCGCGGTGCGCGTCGACGAGGCTCACCCCTCCCGGCTCGCGGAGCTCATCGACGTGCTCCACCGCGTGGTGGGGTTGCCGGTGGATGGAGATCTCAGCCGCTCCATCATGGGGGTGATCGCGACGCTCTACGCCCTGGCCCTCGTCTCGGGCGTGATCGTGCTCCTGCCTTCGCTGGTGAAGGACTTCTTCGCGCTGCGCGTGGGCAACAACCTGAAGCGCATGTGGCTCGACGCGCACAACGTCGTGGGCGTCGTCAGTCTGCCGTTTCACCTCGTGATGGCCGTGACGGCGGCGGTGTTCGCGTTCCACGACGGGATCTACTTCGTGCAAGACAAGATGATCCACGACGGCAAGCGGTCCGCGGCCTTCCAGGCGCGCAGCGCGCCGTCCGGCGGCGAGCCACGCGATCCGGCGGCGATGCTTCCGCCCACCGAGCTCGTGGCGCGCGTCGAGGCGCTGTCGCCGACCTTCGAGCCGACGATGCTGCAATACGTGCAGGTCACGGGGCCGCGAGCTGCGGTGCGTGTCTGGGGGCACGACGCTCGGTCACTCTCGCCGCGAGCGCAGGGCGGCTTCGCCATGGTCGATCCCTACAGCGGACGGGTGGTGAGCACGGATTACCTTCCGGGCCGTCAGGATGCGCCACAGACCCTCCTCAGCAGCTTCTTCGCGCTGCACTTCGGTACCTACGGCGGCCATCCAGCGAAGTGGGTGTACTTCCTGCTCGGCCTGCTCGGAGCCTGGCTCTTCTACAGCGGCAACCTCCTGTGGATCGAGACGCGCCGTCGAAAGGCTTCCCGGCGCGGTCAGGGGGAAATCCCCGCTCAGCGTCGCGACACGAGCCTGATGGCATCCGCCACCGTCGGCGTGTGTCTCGGCAGCATCTGCGGCATCTCGCTGACCATCGTCGCGGCCAAGTGGCTGCATGGTCACGTCGCCGATCTGAGCGCGTGGCACCGGTATTTGTATTACGCAATGTTCTTCGGCGCGATCGGGTGGGCGTTCGTCCGCGGGGGCGCGCGGGCCGCGGTGAACCTCCTGTGGCTGGCGGCGGCCCTCACCGTCGCCATTCCGCTGACCACGCTGCTCGCGTGGCTCTTCCCCTCGCTCGGCATGTGGGCGCATACGAGCGCGGCGCCGCTCGGCGTCGATGCGACGGCGCTCGCGGGAGCGCTCGGCTTCGCATGCCTCGCGCGGGCGACGTCTCGGCGGGTCTACGAGGGCCCAACCGACAGCGTCTGGTCTGTGCGCCGGCCCTTGCCCGCGGTCGCTGGCGCGGAAGCCGCCCCGGACGTCGAGCGCGCGACCGGATAGCAGCGTTCACGTCGCCATCGTCGTTCGAGACTCGAGGTCGGGCGACGCAAGAAGGCTGTCGCTCGTCGTCCTCGCCATCAACGTCGACATCCGCGGGAGAGCCACCTTCGAGATGGCTCTCCCGCGCGAACGGCTCAGCGCAGTCGAACGATGCCCCAGGTCGTACCGGTGATCGTCGCGCTCGCGCGCTCGGTCGCGACGATTCCGTCGTCGGTCACCTCGTAGATCCGCGGGTTGACCGTGTCGGTCGTGTCGAACGTCGGCGTCACCGTGAAGCCCGTGTCGAGGAGCGCGGGTAGGACGCTCGCGGACTTCAACGGTGCGTCGAGGATCTCGAGCGACGGCGTGTCGCCCACCGTCAGGCGCGCGGTCTTCCAGACCGCCGCGCTCGAGAGCTGGCGTGGGTTCGTGAACGACGCGACCTGCGGTGCCGTGGTGTCGAGCACGTGGAGGAGCGGCGTGCCGCCGGGAGAAGCCGCCAGCGAGCCGACCGGTGCGCCGTTCGCGAGCGCGTTGAGCTTGACCGTGTACGACGCGTCGAACTGGTTCGTCGTGACGTTGAACCGGCGCAAGCACGGCTCCGGTCCGTTGGCGGCGTTCAGGTGGTGGACCGACGTGCCCACGGCCTCGGTCGCGATGTACAGCCAGTCACCGACGAGCACGGCGTCGCGCCCGTACCCGCAGCCGGCCTCGTCGACGACGATCTGGGCCGTGTCGGTGGCGGAGTCGATGATGACGACCGCGTACGCGGAGGGGACCTTGATCGTCCCGGCCATGCGGCTATCCCACGCCACGAACGAGTAGAGCTTGCTGCCCTGGCGGTGCGCCGGCGTGGCGCTGAACGACGTCGTGTAGTTCGTCCCCGGGTTGGCGGGATCCGGGCGGATGACGCCCGAGAGATCGATCGCTCCCGTCACCGTGAGCTCCGTGGGGTTCCAGACGACGACCTTCCCCTCGCGCGAGAACCAGTAGGCCTTGTTCGCGTCGATGAACTCGAACGCCGAGCTGTAGCCGGCGAGGCCCGTCAGGCCCTGCACCGCGAAGTCGACGGTGCCATTCGCTTGGAGCTTGCTGTTGGCGTCGAGCGTGTATCGCGTCACCGCCGAGCTCGTGGAGTTGCCCACGAACAGCGTGCGGCCGCGGGCCGGTCCGCCCGCGACGGCGCCTCCCGGCACCTCGATCTGGGCGCTCTCGGGCTTGAGGTCACCGGTGAGCGTCTCGCTGACGATGATGTAGCTCGTCTGCTCGGTCCCGCCCGTGGCCGCGGGCAAGCTGACGACCGCGTAGAGCGGGGGCACGCTCGGGTCGTCGTCGCCGTTCGATCCGGGGTTCGTCCCCGGAGGCGGGGTCGTCCCTGGGCCGGTCCCGCCTCCCGGGTTGCTCGCGGAGTTGTCGTCGCTGCACGCCCAGACGCCTGCGGAGAGGAGGGCCGCGCAGGCGGCCGTGAAGAGGGAAAGTCGGTGGGAGGACAAGCGCATGGTTGATTCCTTTCAGTAGTCCACGGTCCATTTCGTGAAGAACGCCCGACCTGGGCGCTGCACGCCGTAGAAGTCGAAGAGCTTGGCGTCGGTGAGGTTCTGCACCTCGAGGGTCGCCGCGAGCCGGAGCGCCGCGCCGTGCAGCGCGTACGTCAGCGACGCGCCCTGCGAGAGCTGCATGTCGATGATCAGCCGCTCGGCGTTCTGCGCCAGGCTCTCCCAACCGCGGAAGAACGAGTGCACGTAGCGCATGCTCCATGCGAGCTCGACGACGTCGGTGGGCACGACGACGCGTCGGCCGCGCAGGCGCACCGACGCGTTCGACAGCAGGTACGGAATGTTCGGGATGCGGTCGCCGGCCTGCTTGGCGAGAGGGCCTTCGGACGAACGATTGCGCAGGTCTTGATACGTGACGCGCCCATCGACGACGAGCCAGTCGCCGCCCGGCACCGTCCAGCCGAGCCCGCCCTCGACGCCCAGCGCGCGTGCCTGCCAGACGTTCGCGTAGCTCAGGTACTCGCCCTGGGCGAAGAGCGCGATCATGTCGTCGGTCCACCGCGCGAAGCCGTTCGCCGAGGCGCGAACGGTCCCGGCCCGCGTCCGGAGGTCTTCGACGAGCACGCCGAGGTTCGCGTTGTGGCTCGTCTCGGGGCGGAGGCCGAGGCTGTCGGCGACGAGCATCCCGTCGCCGAACAGCTCGTCGGTGCTGGGCTGGCGCATCGCGTATTCGTAGGAGCCCTTCACGTAGAGCTCGCGCGTCCACTGCATCCGCAGGCTCTCGCCGCCTCCGGCCCGGAAGATGTTGCGGGACATGTCGCGCCACTCGCCCGTGGCGAGGAGCGCCTGGCTATCGGTCGAGAGGCTGTAGCCCTTGACGAACGCGATGCTCGTCAGGCGCTCGGAGAAGAACTTGGATTCGAGCTCGACGCCGGCGACGCCGGTGAAGAGGCGCCGCGGCTGCGCGAGCGGGTCGTAGCCCGGACCGCGGAGTCGGTTCTTTCCGGATCGATCCGCGTACGTCGGTGCGAGCGCGAAGCGGAGGAGGTGATCGTCCGACAGGCGATGCGTCAGCGTCGAACGGAGGAAGATCGTGTCGGTCCGGAGATCCCGGTCGGTCGGCGTGCCGGAGAGCTCGCCCCGCACCGTCACGGGGGTTCGCGGGGCGCATCGGCCATACCAGTCGTAGACGCAGTTCGACAGGTCGCGGAACAGCGCCGTCGCTTGCGCGTAGCCCGCGATCGCTTCGAGGCGCGTGCTCGGTCCGACGCCGAGCGCGTATTTCACGTTCGCGCCCGAGCTCCGCCGCGCGAACGTGACCTCGCCGTAGGGGCGCGCCATCGTCGCGCCGTTCTGTACGTCGTTGTCGAACGCGGAGACGAACCCTTGCAGGACGAGTCGATCGGCCCACGGCCTATCGGCGATCCCGACGCCGACGGTGGTGCCCGAGCCGCGGTAGCCGTCGTGGAAGCGTGGTACGGTCGCGGGGCGGGGCCGGCCCTGGGGGTCAGGAGTCGAGACATCGACGCGGTAGTCGTTGTCCGCGAGGTCGAGGAACGTCGCGCTTCGGACGAAGAGGCCGCTCGGGCGGTGCACGTACCGTGCGGAGAGCGTCGCGCGATGCGTGCCGAACGATCCCATCTGGTACGAGGCCGTCGCGCGGCTCTTGCGCACGTCTTCGTCCGTCACGAGGTGCACCGCACCGCCGAGCGCGTCGGCGCCGAAGCGAACGGGCACGACGCCCTGGTAGACCTCGACGCGATCGACCAGGTTGACGGGGACGTTGGCAACGCCGGCCGAGTACCCCATGAGCTCGAGGGGGACGCCGTCGAGGAAGAAGCGCAGGCGCTCTCCGCTGAGCCCGCCGAGAGAGAAGGCGCTGCGCGAGCCGAGTGCTCCGGCTCGCTGCACCGTCACCGGCGTGCTCCGCGCGAGGACCTCGCCGAGGTCGGCGGTGTTCCGCTTCGCCTCCTCGGTGTCGACGACCGTGACCGCGTACGCCGAGCGCCGGAGCGCGTTCGCGCGCGAGGCGCCGCGTACGGACACCTCGTCGATCTGGCCGGGGGGTTTCGCTGGTGTGGGAGCCTCTCGAGGCTCTGCCGTATCTCGATGCTCGGGGGTCTCGGAGGTTCGGACTGGTGAGCGGTCGGGGGTGGCCGCGCCGGTATCGGGCTCGGGCTCGCCCGCGAGCGCGGGGGACGTGCACACGGCGACGCTGGCCGAGAGCCAGGCACCCCTCACGAAGCGCATCGAGCCACGCCGCTTCATGCGGAAAATTCCACCATCGCCAGCGGTGCTTATAGCAAATGGTTTTCATTTTCAATAAGGCCCGCGGCCGGCCACGAACAGGCACGCCCAACGGCTCTGCTTGCTCATGACGTCAGTCCGTCTCCACGGTCGTGGGGGACGGCCCGGCGTCCGCGCTGGGAGAAACGAAGGAGCTCTCGCATCGAGCCCTCAAGTTCCGAGCGTCCGCGCCGTTCCTTCTCGGGAGAGGGCTTTCGATGCGAACCGCACCAAGCGTCAAGCCGCTCCCGAAGCTCGGGGACGCGGACGCGGAAGAGGAAGAGCGAACGATCCGGCGTCCCCCCATGCGGGCCGTCCAGCAGCCGGCTGTCTGCGCGTACACGACCCGTGTGACGAGGTCCGTGGAGAAGGTGGACGCGCGGCTCATCGCGATCGCGCGAGGCGAGCTCGATCCGGAGCGGACGCTGGCGGACTCTCAGTTGCCTCCGACGCTTCCTCCGGCGCCGTCGTCGTCGGTGATCCCTCTCACGGACGACGACTTGATCGAGGTCGGCGAGGACTGGCTCGCCATGGGTGTCGAGCCGGATCCGTTCCCGATGAAGTGACCCTCCCGCCGTCCCGCTAAAGGTCGAGGACGAGCCGAGCCGAGCGCGCGCGCGATACGCACACCATCATCGTGCCGCCCTTCGCTCGCTCTTCGGGCGTCAACAAGGAGTCGCGGTGATCGGGCTCGCCCTCGAGGACCTTCGTCTCGCACGTGCCGCAGAACCCCTCGCAGCAGGAGCACGGGACCTGCACCCCCGCCGCCTCGATCGCGTCGAGGATCGATTGATCGGGCGCGACACGGAGGGTGAGGCGCGATCGCTGCAGGACGACCTCGAAGCTTCGATCCTGCGCGCCGCGTGCCTCGCCGGGGGTCGCCGCCGCGAAGCGCTCGACGTGGAGCGCCCCGGGCGGCAAGGTCTTGCATGCGACCTCGACGGCGCGAATGAGCCCGTCGGGGCCGCAGCAATAGACAGCCGTATTCGGCCCGGCCGTGGCGACGAAGGACTGCACGTCGACGACGCCGAGCTCGTCTGTCGGTCGGATCGTGACGTGCTCCGGGTAGGCCTCGAGCTCGCGCACGAAAGCCATCGTGCAGCGGCGGCGGCCAAGGTAGTGGAGTTTCCACGGACGCTGCCGGTCGGCGATTGCGCGCACCATCGGCAACAACGGCGTTATCGCGATGCCCCCGGCGACGAGCCGGTAGTCCTCCGCGTCGACCAGCTCGAAGTGGTTCTTCGGACCTCGCGCGGGGAGTCGATCCCCCGGTCGCAGGCGCGAGTGGATCCACTCCGAGCCGCCGCGGCTCTTCGGTTCGCGCAGGACGGCGATGCGCCAGCGCGCGCGGTCGCTCGGATCGCCGCATAACGAGTACTGCCGTTTGAGCCCGGCGCCCACGGTGACCTCGATGTGCGCGCCGGGCGACCACGTAGGAAGCGGCGCGCCATCCGGATGTTCGAGCCAGACGGACAGCACGCCCTCGGCTTCCCACACCGTCGAGCGGACGAGGAGGTTCAGGTCCGCGCCGGCACCGGTCGCAGTAGTAGTCGGGTGGCCCGTCACGCTTGCACGAGGTCCGCGATCGTTGCGGCGAGGGCCTCGGCGCTCTGCGCGTTCTGACCGGTGACGAGGTTGCCGTCACGTACCACGTGGCTCTTCCACGGCGCGCCCGCAGAGAACACGCCGCCGAGCTCGCGCATCCGATCCTCCACGAGGAAAGGCATGACCTCGGTCATCTGAATCTCGGCTTCTTCGACGTTGAGGAAGCCCGTAACCCGTCGCCCGTGGAGGACGGAGGCGCCGTCCGGCCGCTTGGCCGCGAGGAGGCCGGCGACTCCGTGGCAGAGCGCAGCGACGACTGCGCCCCGCCGATCGGCGTCTGCCACGAGCCGTGCGAGCTCCGCATCGTTCGGCAGGTCCCACATCACGCCGTGACCGCCGGCGATCCAGATCACGGCATAGTCTTCGGCGCGGACGTCGCGAAGCGCCAAGGTCGCGCCGATCGCCTCCTGCGCGACCGCGTCACCGCGAAAACGCGCGGATATGGACCCGGGCTCGTCCCCCCACGCGAGGCCACCGGGATCGGCGGGTGCCGGCCCGCCGCGAGGCGATGCGAAGTCGATCGCGAGCCCGACCTCCTGGAATGCGTAGTAAGGCGCGGCGACCTCCACGAGATAGTAGCCGGTCGTCTTTCCGGTGTTGCCGAGGTCTGCGTGCGAAGTCAGGACGATGAGTGCGCGCTTGGCTGTCATGGCGAGTTCTCCGTGCGAAGGGGGCTTTCGGAACAGTGAGCGGCGAGATCAGCGCGGGTGAGCCGCGGCCGGGTTCGCTCGAGGCAGCTCCTTGAGGTAGCGGAGGAAGCGCGCGAGCGCGCGATCGCTCCGGGTCAGCTTCTCCGGAGAAAATCGCATCGTGGAGAGGATCGGCACGTCCTGCATGACGACGTCCGTCTCGAACCCCATGGCCCAGGCCAGGTATTCCTGTGCAGCCTTGTCGCCGGCTTCCGAGCCGTCACCCTTGGTCGTCGCGATGATGAAGTAGCTCGTGAGGTGGCCCGAGCGGGTCAGCGTGCACGGGTACAGGAACCCCAGCCAACGGCCGTTCAGCGGGCCCTGCTGGACGAAGATGTTCGAGCCCACGATGCCGAGGCGGTAGGCGAGCGGCAGGTCCTGAATCGTGCCCCGAAGATCGTAGAAAACATTGAACTGGCCCCACTCGATATGCTCGTCGGGATCGTCGTGCGCCATCGTCACGCCGTGCACGACGCGGATGTGCTGGAAGTCGAGCGTGTTGCACATGAACTCCCAGGGCTCGCATCGGACGTCCATCACCTTGACGGGGTGGAAGACGAGCTCCTCATCCGGAATGTCGAAGCCGGGTATATCGAATAGCGGCTTTTCCCCGTTGAATGCCCAGATGAGGCCGTACTTCTCGGCCGTTGGGTAATGGAACAGGTCCGCGCGCCTGGGTACGGGATCGCCGCTGCCTGTTCGTACGCACTTACCGGATTGGTCGTATTGCCAGTGATGGAACGGACAGCGCAGGCAGTTGTCGACGACCTGGCCGACGGTCAGATCGGCCCCCATGTGTGGGCAGTACGAGCTCACGACAGAAGCGACGCCGTTCTGTCCTCGGAAGACGGCGACGCGCCCGTCGAGGACCTCGCGGCTGATCACCTGTCCGGGGGCGACGTCGGCGGATGTCGCAACGGGAAACCAGGTCTGCGAATAGAGACCTCCGGTACCTTCCCGGAGTGAACGAGCCACGGGTTGAACGCTCGAGTCCTGGACTGCGGTCATGGCAAGGCTCCTTTGCTGTAGGTCCGTCGAAACGGCTCCCGCGCCGGCGCACACGTACGTACGCACGCACGCCGCGCGCTTCAGCGACCGTAGGTCCACCCCGGATCTGCGGCTATCCGATCACCGCAGCGACGATCCGTTATTCGCAGCGAACTTTGGATGAAGCGTCGGAGCCCGAGCGCAGCGTCTGCGAAGGAGGCTCGCCGTATCGCTCTTGGTACGCCGCAGCGAAGCGCCCGAGGTGCGTGAAACCCCAGCGCGTCGCGACTTCGGTCACCGTCACGCCCGCGGCGAGATCCGCGGCCAGTAGATCGTGATGGACGCGCGCGAGCCGGACCTGCCGCAAGTAGGACATGGGTGACATCCCCACGTAGCGCTGGAACCCGGCTTCGAGCGAACGCACGCTCCGGCCCACTGCGGAGGCGAGCTCGGCGACGGTCAGCGGCTCGTCGGCACGGGCCTCGATGATGTCGACCGCGCGCTTGACCGTGCCAGGACGAACTGCCGCCTGCGGCGCGGCGAGGGAGTCGGAGTGGTCGTGCCTCTGGGCGAGGAGGAGCCCGGTGAGGAGGACGTTCTCGAGGTGCGCGGCGACGAGCGGCTGCGCGACGATTCCGTCGGACCGCTCGAACTCCGAGACCAGCCACCGCACGGCGGCGAGCCAGCTCGCGGCCAAGCCTGTGGTGAGGTCCATTCCAAGGTCGAATCGGATCGGGTGGCGGACGGGGCGGCCGAGCAGGCGTTCGAGGTGCTGCTCGAGCGCGCGACGCTCGAGCTTCACGGCGAGTTGCGCGCAATCGCGCTCCCAGTCGACGGCGACGTGCTTCCCCGGGCTGAATACCGCCGCGCGCGTCGGTGAGGAGATGACCTCCTGTCCTCCGCAGGTCGACCGCGTCCGGCCCGTGAGCGGAATGTTGACGTGATACGACGATACGAGCTCGTCCGTCGTCAGGTGAACGGCTGCCTCGTAGCGCGCGTAGCCGACGGTCACCACGCCGAGTGACGCGGCGTTGAGCTGGGCGTCGACGCGCGCCTGTCGCTCGCGGACACGGAGCTGGATCGGACAGTAGACCGAGCTCGAGAGCTCGCTCGCCTCGTCGATCCTCGACGTCCGATACACAAGGTGCCGCGCGAGCGGCGGCTCTCGCAGGGGGTCGCGCATCGATGTTTCTCGAGGGCGCGCCGCGCTCGGCTCGCCACGCCTCGCTCCATGACGTAGCACGGCGCACGCGAACGACGAAATCGCGAGGCCCGACGACGAACGACGAGGCCACTGCGTCGCGGGCATCTTCACGAAACCGTGATCCGAATTGATCGTCCGGACGAGGTTGATCGTCGGCAGACGCACAGCCATCATTGCGACGTGCCGACGAGTCAGGTGAGCGTGCGAACCTATAGCGGCGAGCAGACCTCCCATCGGCACGAGTGGGATCAGATCATCTTGCCGCTCGAGGGAACGCTGACGCTGGCGGTGGGGGCTCGTGAAGGTCGCGTCCGCCGTCTCGCCGGAGGCCTCGTCAGGGGAGGCGAGAGCCATGCCTTCGCGGCGAAGGGCTCGAACCGCTTCGTCGTCATCGACGTCGACACGCAGGAGCTTTCGGCGGTCGACGCCGCGCGCGCATGGCTCGATCGCGTAGGGCGAGGGAGGATCTTCTTCGACCTCGACCCAGTGCTCGTCGACACCGCTCGATGCGCCGCCGCGAGCTCCGACCGATCGTCGTCGTCGCTGCGCGAAGAGTGGGCGCGTCTCCTCGTCTTGATGATCGCCGAGCGCAGCGTGGATGAGCCCGCAAAGGCCCGCTCGTCGTCGCGGCTTCGCAAGATCCTCGCCTTCATCAAACAGAATGCGTCTCGGCAACTCACGGTTGCCGAGATGGCGGCGGTGGCCGAGCTCGGCGCGAGCCAGGTTCACTGGCTCTTTCGCCACGTCGTCGGGTGCACGCCGCAGGAGTACGCGACGCGCGTTCGCCTTGTCGGTGCGCGCAACGCTGTCGCCACCACGGAGCGATCACTCGCGAGCATCGCGCTCGACTGGGGCTACGCCGATCAGGCGAGCTTCACGCGAGCGTTTCGAAGACAGTTCGGCTACACGCCGGGCGCGCAGCGGCGAGTGGAGAAGCGGTCCAAAAGGCCGTAGACGCGGACAAGACAGCGCGGCTTCGAAGGCGCATCGTCCCTCGCGAAAGAGACGAGGAGCAAGCGCATGAGCGAACCGATTCTCGAGCTGCGTCCGATGATTGAGCGCGACCTCGACGGCCTCTGGGAGGCATTCTCGGAGGTCATCGAGGAGGGCACGAGCTACGTCCAGGACGAACACACGACCCGCGACGCTTTCGCGGAATACTGGCTCGCACGAGGAGGCGAGCAGTGGGGCGCCGCTGCCGACGGGCGCGTCGCCGGCGCCTACACGCTCCGAGCCAACCACGTCGGGCGCGGCTCGCACGTCGCCACGGCTTCGTACGTCGTTGCGCGTTCGGCACGTGGGCAGCGGCTCGGGAGGCGCATGGGCGAGCACTCGATCGGTCGCGCGCGCGCCCTCGGATTTCGGGCGATTCAGTTCAATCTCGTCGTGAGCTCGAACGCGCCAGCGGTGGCGCTCTGGGGCGCTCTCGGCTTCGAGATCGTCGGGACGCTGCCAGGAGCCTTTCGCGATCGGATACGCGGCTTCGTCGACGCGCACGTGATGTACCTGAAGCTCGATCAGGGATGAACGATCACTTCCGCGCCACGTGAGCGCGAGTTGCGCTCTTCGTCTTCGCGGTCGCCTTGGCCTTGGCCTTCGCGGTCGTCTTGGCCTTGGCCTTCGTCTTCGGAGGAGGCGGTTTGCCGGCACCGCGTTTCCGCGCACGCGCCGTGCTCTCGCGCTCGATCGCTTCGATGACGTGACTCGGCATCTTCACGTCGCCCTCGCGCACGCTCGTCTTGCCGTTCGCGATCTCGAAACGTAATCCCGAGTCCGAATCGAACACATGATGGAAGAGGACCCTGCCCTTGGCCTCGAGCTCCTGGGCGGCGTCGAGGACCGCCTCGACGCCGCCCACCTCGTCGCGATGTAGGAAGCCGCGGAACGTCACGACGGGGCCCTCGCCGACGGCGTCGAAGAAATAGGAGCTGAGCTCGTTCGGAGGGGCGCTCGGATCGACGGGCGCCTCGCGTGCAGTCCACTCGAGCACCTGGCCGACCGTGACCTTGCCTTGTCTCGCCAGCTCCGCAGGGGAGCGGCGCGCCAGGCCTTCGGGCCATTGGCGGTCGGAAAGCGAACGTTACCGTCGACGAGATAGAACCAAGCCATTCTGCGGGTCTCCTACTGACCTTCGGGAGCTGACGAGCTCAGTTCTCGATCGTGTAGCAGTCGAAGCGATACGTGCTCGACGCGGCGGCTTCGATCTCGCGCGCGACCTTCATGCCGAGCTCTTTCCAGGTCTCGTCCCCATCCGCCATGACCTCTTCGGGCATGCCGTAATAGTTGTACGACGCGTAGAGGAGCATGCAGAGAGCACCGGACTCGGTCTCCCCGTAGTCGTAGCGGCGCGGCTCGATCGCTTCGTCGTGCTCGTCCTTCACGTCGAGCTTTCGCGTGGCCTGCCGCATCATCTCGACGATCGCGTTCTGCTCTTGCTCGTCGATCTCGTTGCTGTCGGCGCGTCGAACGAACAAGGCGGGACCAAAGGCGGACATGCGCGAACGTTAATCGAGCCGTCTGCCGCGGACGACGACGCGAGATGCAGTGCGCTCCGCAGGCATGTACGTAGTACAGGGGCCAGAGCCACTTCGCTGCGAAGCGAGTTCCGGATGTCTTCGCGTGTGCGCGCATCCAGGCGATGAGCGCCGGAGCCCCCCTCGGGCCGTCGAGCTTCGCGAATGCTTTGCCGTGGGCCTCCCACTTCGCTGCGGAGCCGCGCGCGGGGCGGTCGGCGCGGGCGAAGCGGAAGTGCCCGCTCGACCCGGCGCGCGAGCGGGCAGTCGCTATGCGGTCACTCGCACTCGAGCTTTCGGAGCGCGTCGATCTCGGCCAAGAGGGCAGGCTCGTTGACGAGGGCCTCGATGGCCTCGTCGTCCAGGCCGAGGCCGGGGACGTCCTTCGTCGCCTGGAGGTAGAACCAGCCACGATCCCAGATCGAGAGCGTCGCCTGACGCCAGCACGCGTCTTCGCTGATCAGCTTGTACGCGTCAGGGTAGTCGGTCCGCGCCATCGCGAGGTAGCGCTCGATGTACCAGAGGAACGTGAGGATGCCGTCGCGTTCGCTCGCATTCGAGCGGGCGTACTGCTCCTTGAAGGCGAGCGCCGTCGCGAGCGAGTTCACGTACTGCGTGGCCTCTTCGAGGACGAAGTTGTAGCCTTGCGCGCCGCTCTGGCCGGTGAGATACGTGTTCGCGTAGTTGTCACAGCCCTTCGCGCCGCCGCCGCAGGGCGTCCGCTTCCGGGCGTGAGCGTCCTTCGTGATGAGGCTGCGCGCGAACGTCTTGCCGCCGCGGCTCGTCGTGTCGCCGGCCTTGCACATGAACGTGAGGTCGGGGCGGATCACGTAGGCGGACTCGTCTCGGCTCGACTTGCCGAGGTCGTAGAAGTGCCCGCACTCGTGAACGGCCGTCGAGGCACTGCGCATGACGCCGTCTGCGCTCGACCTGTTTCCGAGGAAGACGTCGACGCAGTCACCCGACGGCGTCGAGCGAGGGCTCGCCATGCCACCCTGCACGATCGCCTTGCCGACCGGATAACGCTTCTCGAGCGCCGTGAGGAGGAACTCCTTTGCCGTCTCCCGCGAGAACGGCACGCCGGTGAGGCTCGTCTCCGTCGGGAGCGGCTCGGTGTATGCGTTCTGCCCGCAGCCCGGCTTCTCCGGCTTCGGCGCCGGCGTACCGGCGTCGCCCTTGCCGTTGCCGTCACCGTCACCGTTGCCGTTGCCGTTGCCGTCACCGTTGCCGGTACCGTCGCCGTTGCCGTCTCCGCCGGTCGGCGGAACATCCACCGGCGTCGTGCCGTCGAGGCTACTGGCGTTCTGCGGAGTGTCGTCGGTCCCGCAGCCGGCGCTCGTAACACACGCGAACGTGACGAGCCCGAGCGCGATCCATCCAAGAGCGGTGTGCTGCTTTCCCATGGGCAGGCTTGTCGCATTGCCCAATCGGATTTCAAAACAGGCCGATGGTCGGAGACTGCTTTGAAGCTCATCCAACCAACGAAGCTCGTCCGCGAATCCAAAGTCGAGCTCGCGAGTCCCTTGTCCGGCTCGATGGAGCTCAGTGTGCTCGGGCGAGATCGGGCCGGCGCTTCGCTCGTGCAGTGTCGGAAGCGGCCTTGCGCTCGACTTCGAGCACACGGTTCGTCGTTCGGAGGAGCGCGTCCGCGCTGAGGCTGAGCGAGTCGATCCCTCTCTCCACGAGGAACGCGGCAAGCTCGGGATAGTCGCTCGGCGCTTGCCCGCAGATGCCGACCTTGCGTCCTCGGGCATGGGCGATCTCGAGGAGGTGCTCGAACGAGCGCATCACCGCTTCGCTTCGCTCGTCGAAGAGGCGGGTCACCGACGTCGAGTCGCGATCCACTCCCAGCGTGAGCTGAGTGAGGTCGTTCGATCCGATCGAGAAGCCATCGAAGATCTCCGCGAACCGGTCGGCGAGCAGGATGTTCGACGGGATCTCGGCCACCAGGTAGACCTCGAGGCCAAGCTCCCCGCGAACGAGGCCACCTTCGCGCATCGTCTCGAGGACACGCGTGCCTTCCTCCGGAGTGCGACAGAACGGGATCATCACGGCGAGGTTCCGGAGGCCCATCGTCTCCCGAACACGGCGGACGGCGGCGACCTCGAGGAGGAAGCCCTCCTTGTATCGGGGGTCGTAGTAGCGGCTCGCGCCACGCCAGCCGAGCATGGGATTGGGCTCGTGCGGCTCGAACGGCGCTCCACCGACGAGGTGAGCGTACTCGTTCGTCTTGAAGTCGCTGAACCGAAGGATGACCGGCCGCGGGTGGAACGCGGCGGCGATCGTCGCGATCCCTTGCGAGAGGCGGTCGACGAAGAACTCCGTCTTGTCGGAGTAGCCACGCGTCACTGCCTCGACGTCACGCTTCATCTCCGGCGCAAGGCTGTCGAATCGCGTCAGTGCGAGCGGATGGACACCGACCCAGCCGGCGAAGACGAACTCCATCCGGGCCAGGCCGACGCCGTCGCTCGGGAGCATCGCGAGCTTCAGCGCGCGCTCGGGATTGCCGACGTTGAGCATGATCTTGGTTCGAGGATGCGCGAGAGACGACAGGTCGATCTCCTCGACCTCGAAAGGTAGCTCGCCGGCATAGACCGAGCCGACCTCGCCCTCGGCGCACGAGACCGTGATCGGCGCCCCGTTCGCGATCAACGCCATCGCGTCCTTCGCGCCTACGATCGCCGGCAGACCGAGCTCGCGCGCGACGATGGCCGCGTGGGACGTCCGGCCCCCTCGCTCCGTGACCACGGCGGCCGCCGCCTTCATCACGGGCTCCCAGTCCGGATCGGTCGTCTCGGTGACGAGCACCTCTCCTGGACGAAACCGATCGAGCTCGGCGGGGCCTCGGATGTGGTTCGCTCGCCCCGTCGCGATGGCGTTGCCGATGGCGAGCCCTTTGACGCGCACGCGCGCGCCGCCGTGAATCTCGTAGAGCCGGACCCGCGGTGTGACCCTCTGACCATGCACCGTCTCGGGACGCGCCTGCACGACGTAGAGCGCACCGGTCAGGCCGTCCTTCGCCCATTCGATGTCCATCGGAGTCGGCTGTCCTCGCAGCTCCGAATAGTGTCGCTCGATGCGTAGGGCCCAGTGCGCGAGCTCGAGCGCATCGTCATCGGAGAGCGAAAGACGGTCTCGGTCCGCCGGTGCCACCGGAGCGCTCTCGATCAGATCGGGGACCACGTCGTCGTAGACGAGCATCGTCTCCTTCGATCCGACCTTCTTCCAGACGAGGGGGCGGAAACCTCCCTCGAGGGTCGACTTGTGAACGAGGATCTGGTCGGGCACGACGCGTCCCTGCACGACGCTCTCTCCCAGACCCCAGCTCGAAGTGATGAGCACGACCCCTCGATGCCCGCTGTCGGGATCGAGCGTGAAGATGACGCCCGCGCTCGCGCGATCGGAGCGGACCATCTTCTGGATGCCCACGGAGACCGCGACCTTCATGTGGTCGAATCCCATGTCGAGCCGGTAGCTGATCGCGCGGGGCGTGAAGGCGCTCCCGAACGCGCGGCGGACCGACTCCTCGAGCGCCGCGAACCCTCGGATGTTGAGGAAGCTCTCGAGCTGTCCGGCGAAGCTCGCGGTCGGGAGGTCTTCGGCGGTGGCCGACGAACGCACCGCAACGTCGGTCGCCGGCTCGCCGTACTCCTCCGACATCAATCGGTAAGACGCATCGAGCTCGGCGACGACGAGTGGCGGGAGAGGCGCCCGCTGGATCAACTCGCGCACCTCGGTGGACCGGCGAACGAGATCGTGGATGTCCTCCTTCCTCACCTCTCGCATCGCCTCTCGGATGGGACCTTCGAGCTTCGATGCTGCGAGGTGCTCGCGGTAGGCGTCCGCCGTCAGCGCAAAGCCGCCGGGGACACGCACGCCGGCCGGCTCGAGCGTCGAGATCATTTCGCCGAGAGATGCATTCTTGCCGCCGACTAGGGCGACGTCGCCGAGCCGGAGCTCACCGAACTGGCGAACGAAACGCATGCGAGGGAGGTGCAGCACGCCACGTACCTCGTTGGTCACTCCTCAGTTTGCTCCTCGAATCAAACGCGGAGAGCCGGCTCTTCGATTGCCCTGCTGAGCCCGGCGCGAAGCTCGAATCCATTGCATCCGCAGGTGCCGAACACCCGGAGCGAGAACTTCGACAGCGAGGGCTGCATGCAGGCCGCCTCTTCCCCGTCGAGCGGCGCTTTGGCCGGCGAGTCGAAGTATTTGCAGTGACTGCAGTGCCCCCACTTCTTGTCTTGCTTCCTCTTCTCCATGGCGTGCCTCCGCGATGTCTCCGAGCATGCGCATCTCGTGCCTCGCCCGGGCCGGGAGGCGCTCGTGCCCGTCGGCGCCATGACCGCCCCGACGCCGAATCGCTCCCGTCGATCGAGCTCATCGATGTGGACCCGGAGTGGCGTCCCCAGAGCGAAGCCCGCGGTTGGTGTGTCGTTTGCGCTGCGTGTCACGGTCGCGGCGATCGTGCGTGCCGAGCGCGGTGATGAGAGGATGGGGTCGTCAGTGGACGTCGCCGCCCTGACTGCCCTCTCCCGTCTTGGCAACCCCACTCTTGATCTCGATCTTCCGGCTCTCCCGTCCGGGGATGGCGAGGGAGATCTCGAGGACGCCGTTGTCGAAGCTTGCCTCGATGCGCTCCGGGTTGATGCCCTCCGGGAGCGTGAGACGCCTCTCGAACGTTCCGTAGCGGCGCTCGCTGTAGAGCCGGCCGCCGACGGTTCTCTCCGCCTCCTGCTTACGCTCACCGGAGACGACGAGCTCGTTGCCGACGATCTCGACATTGACGTCTTCGCGGCGGAGCCCAGGCAGATCCGTGCGAAGTACGAGCTTGCCACCACGCTCGAACGTCTCGATGGCCGGCATCCAAACGTCACGTGCCATCTCGAACGGAGTGATTGGCGCGAAGAGCGATGATGATGGGCCGAAACCGACTCCCGAGAGGAAGCGGTCCATGTCATTCATCAGCCGTCGCATGGTGGCAAAGGGGCTTGCCCACTCCGAGGTCGCGAGCCCGCCACGCGGGGCACGCTCCAGCGCCGTCTTGCCTTGCTCTTCCGGTTGCGCGACCTGAACGCTGGTCGTCGTCTCCTGGGCTTTCTCCTCACTGCTTGTCTTCTGCTCTCGAGCCATGGCTCTGCTCCTGTGGTGTTTCGGTCGGGCCTCCGCGAGGCGCGCCGGTGCGTCGTCTCTCCTCGCGAAGCAACCGCCATACCCCTCGGCCAGGAGCGTCGTGCCGAGGTCTCGATCGCGGGAAACGGACCGTCACGCGTGGGGGACTGGCCTCGCGGACGCGCGCGCCTGAGGAAGGTAGGGGCGGTAGGCAGTCGAACAGCTCGGCTGTAAGCTGACGTTGATGTCTCGACGTCGAATCACGAACCTGGCCTCGATCCTCCCCATCGCGATCCTGCTCGGCGGGAGCATCGCGGCTTGCGTGGGCGAGGACGCCGCGACGCCGGTCTCGCCTGGCGGTGTCGATGCGGGGCTGCTCGACGATGCCGGAACGAGCGATCCGAGCAGCCTCCCGGACGGCGACGCCCCCGGCGCGGAGGACGCCAGCGCTCGTGGCATCGTGTTCGTCACCACCGCGAAGGTCGATGGTGCCTTCGCAGCGGAGGCCAAGTCGCCGATGGCGGCCGCGGACGCGATCTGCGCGAACGAAGCTGTCGCCGCCGGATTGAGCGGAACCTACGTTGCCTGGCTCTCGTACGAGGACGGCAACGGCACCAAGTTCAACGCGGCCGCGCGCATCGGCGAGATGCCGTACTACCTGCCGAAGGGCGACGACGGGAGCGCACCCGTCCTGTTCACGAAGGGGAAGCTCGATCTCGTGAAGAACGGCTCGAACGTCCCGCTCGATCGGACCGCCACTGGAGCACCGGTCGACTTCGACGAGAACCCGATGGTGGCGTGGGTGTGGACGGGCACCGAGGGCTCCGGCGAGGTCGCGCTCTCGACGTGCAAGTCCTGGACGAGCGCGTCCGCCAGCGATACCGGCGCCACTGGGAACGCGCGAAAGATCCCCGAGTCCACGACGACGGATTGGACCGCCCTCGGCAATCGTCCGTGCGATTCGAAGCGCCGCTTCTACTGCTTCCAGAAACCCTGAGACTCTGACGCGTTCCGGATGCGCTGCTGCCGCCGCGCGCGCGCATCGCGTCGCGAGCGTCATCGGCCTCCCACGTCGATGCGTGTCGGGTTGCGGGCGAAACGCGCCGCGAGCCCGTCGAGCGCCTTCTGCACCTCCGGCGCGGCGCTCTTCCTTGCTTCGGCGATCAACGCCGGAGTCTGCGGAGCATCGACCACCATCAGCGCGTTCGACGCTGCGCCGCGCGCCTCGCCGACGTGACGGACGAACGCCTCGACGAGGGCGCGTGCCGCGACCTCGCGGATCTGCGCCTCCTCCCCGCGTTCGGGCATCGTCTTCCATGCCCACGCGTTGCCTGCTCGACCGAGCGAGCGAGCGGTCACGCGCGCGGTCGCATCGTCGCTTGCGGTGCGGAGGCGCGCGGCCAGCGCTTCGACGACGTTCGCCCGGCGACACTCTCCCATGCCAGCGAGGATCGCGCGGGTCCGATCGCCGGAGCCCGACGATGCAAGTGCCGCGAGGAGGCGGGTCGCAGCCTCGTCGTTGCCGATGCGCGCGATCGCCTCGCTTACCGTGCGCGTCGTCTCCACTTCCTCCGCCGGATCGTCGAGGATCGCCGAGAGGACGGCGAGGCTTCGCTTGTCGTGAAGCAGCCCGACGGCCTCGATGAGGTCCCGGCGCAGCGCCGGCGCCGCTGCTGCGGGGACGTCGCGCGGGAAGGAGAAGGCCAGCATCTCCAGTGCGGGCATCAGCGCGCTCGGACCGAGCTTCGCGACATAGAGCGCGATGGGAGCTTTGCGTGCGCGCGCGCGGGCGTCTGCCTCGGGCGCAAGGGCGACGATCTTGCTCACCGCTGCGAAGGAGCGGGGCTCGGCCGTGCGCGCTCGAGCGACGTCGCGACGGAGATCGGCTAGCTGCTGCGCGGGCATCCGCGCTGCCGCGACCTGAATTTCGGGTGCTGCGGCGAGCGCGGTCTCGGGGACCGCCGCACCGCCCAGCGCGAGACAACAGGCCGTGAGGAAAAGGTGCCTCTTCGTCAGCATCGTCTTCATCGTCCGCTCTCCCACCAGCGAGCCTCGGGGACTCGCCGGGTCGTGTTCGAGCCGCAGTGCACTTCACCGAAGATGCGGTGGTATGCGTCCCAGTCCTCCACCCAGTTGACGTTGATCCCGATGTTGCCGAGCGACTCTTCGAACGCGGCCTTGAAGATGTCCACGCCGTCGATCCGCGGACCATGGGGATCGGGGGCAGCGAAGCGGGTGTCGGAGAGATAGACGCCGTTCACCATGCCCGGCTGGTAGGCCACCGATTTGCCCGCGTGGTACGTGTGGAGGAACGGGACCTTGATGATCTCTTCGTCCGTGAGCCCGATCTCCTTCTTCAGGATCGCGAGCTGTGCGTCGACCTCGGCGGCGGCCTCCGCGCTCGCCTGCATGACCTCGCGATCGGCGAGGACCTGATCGATCGTCACCTCGGCCGGGCTAGCCTCCCCCGTGTCGACGTCGATCCACGAGTAGCCGATGAACATCGGCACGTTGCCGTGCCCCGCTCGCGACGCGTTCGCGAGCATCTTCATCGAGAGACGCGCGTCGTTCGCGAGCAGCGCCCAGCCGCGCGGCGACGGCGCCCTCACGAAGGAGATCGTCTCGTCGACGTGGCCGACGAAGAGCCACGAGGTGTCGATCTCGATCTGCGGCTGCTGGCCTTGAGCGTCGACCATGGTGGCGAACGCCCTGTCCACGTGCCACGAGTCCGTCGAGCCACGAAGGACGCGGCCGAACGGATAGAAGACGCCGTCCTTCTTGTATGGCGGCACCGTCTCGAAGTTGCCGAACGAGTTCAGCGTGTCCATCTCGATCCTGCTGTTCGCGAGGTCGAACTGCTGGACACCGGCGACGTCCTTGCCGCGGAGCGCGAAGACGACGCGTCCGGCTGGTCGGAGCGGCGTCTCCTTCTTCTTCGGGTTGAAGATGTTCGCCGAGCGATAGTTGACGCGCATCACGTGCTGCGAGTGGCCCGGGCCGGGCATCGTCATGTATGCGGGCTCGAAGAAGTCCTGAGCCCACTGATCGTTGACGCTGAGCCCTTGCGGCTCGCCGAGCCCCGCCGCCCTGGACGCGGCCGCGAGGTCACCGTGCATCGCCTCCTGTCCCTGCGTGAGCGTGTTGGGAATCCAGACCGTCTCTGCGGGGAGCAGGTGGTGGTAAGTCATCACCGGGGCGACGCGCATCCGGACGGTGTCCGTGAAGACGCCCTTCTCCTGTGAGCTGACCGTGAGCTCGACGTCGACGTAGCCGTCCCACTCCGCTGGATCGCGGACGATGTCCTTCGCCTCGATTCCGAGCTCGATACCGGCCTCGAGCTCCTCGCGAGAGAACTCCGTGTCGTCGGTGATGACCTCGAAGTCCGTCGGTCCCGTGCCGGTCTTCTTGAAGAGCCGCACGAGATCTCTCGCCGCCGCGGTCGCGACGACGACGCGGCCGGTAGCGTCTGCGGGCTGTGGCCCCGGGCGCGTCTTCAGGCGCGCGAGGTCACGTGCGTCATCTTCGCCGTTGACGACGTCGTCCTGCGCATCGTTGCACAGTGCGATCGTGAAATCGCTCGTGCTCGACTCGCAGCGCTGGCTGTCGTCGTCGATGTTGGCGAGAAAGATCGCGCCGGTCTTGGCATTCCAGGCCGTCTTGTTCGCGTCGGAGTCGTCGTCGAACCGCACCTCTCCGTCGCGGTTCGCATCGGCTCGGAGATCGGCGAGCGACGGTGCGGGGCGTCCACCGTGATCGGGGCCGCATGCGACCACGCCGATCACGAGGAGCATCGCTTTCGGTATTCGCTCCATGGGCCCTGGTTTCAGCAACATCCACGCCGTGGTGGTGCGCCGGAGCGCGGAGATTCATCGACTCGCGATCCATCTGCTTGTGCTCCATTGCTTGTGGCGAGGCGGAAGGCGACGACGCGCATGCCGCCGTGCGTGCGCCGTTCACGCGACGCGGTGGAACAACGCAAGGCAAGGAGCGGCGCCGCCGCTCGCTCGTCGCGCGGTCGATGCGGTCCGACAGGCAGGGCGTCAATCGACGAAGACGAGGATCGCCTGGCACATCTCGTCGAGGCTGTCGCCGCCGAGTCGGATCGCGGGTGGCGTCGAGATGCGACGTTCGTTCAGCGCACGGGCGAGATTCCGGTTGTCGCGCGTGTTGTCGTACGTGCAGGTGACGCGCAGCGTATCGCCGCCTCGGATGGTGGGTAGCTGCTCGATCGGGGAGTCGTACGAGTACGTGCGCTGCCAGCTGAAGTCGTACTTCGGCACGCCGAGGAGGCACTCCGATGCGGGCTCTCCGTCGGTGGGGGCTCTGCGGTCGATCTCGAGCTTCAGACCGACGCCGGCCCAGTGCATGTGTGCGCCGACGGCGGCCAGCCGCGTCTCGGCGATCGACGGCGGGATGCGGAGCTCCATCGTCTCCGTGTGCCCCTTCGCATTCGACGGGATGAGGAAGCGCGGACCGTCGGCGGGATCGTCGGGGCGGGGAAGCAGCCTCGCCGCGTTGTTCTTCGAGTCTTCGGCGTTGCCGACGAGGACGAAGCCGGCCACGCGCTGGGGGGCCTGCTTCGACGCTTTCAGCTCGAGGTTCACCCGTCCCGTCGTCGTCTTCACAAGCGGGTGGTAGTGCACCTGGACGAGGATGTGGGCTCCCTTCGGGAGCTTGACGGCGGCGTTCTCGCCATACTTGGTCGACGTCCCGCCCGGTGACCAGGCGAGGAGCAACGTCTGCTCCTCGATCTCGGGGCCGCCGAAGCATGGATAGCTTCCTGCGCGTCCTGCCTTCGCGAACCCTTCGCGCTTCGCGTCGATGTAGACGAGCGCGTGATGGACCACCTTCTGGTCTTCGGGGACGACGAGGCTCTCCTCGACCCATGTGTCCGCATCGAGCTTGGGATCGACCGGAAAGCAACGGATCTCGTCGTTGGCTCCGCCCTCGACCATGTGCGAGGCTGCGGCCTCGAACGTGTCCGTCTTGCCGGCGAGCCCGGCCGCGGGAACCTCCGTCGTCGCAGCGACTCGCACGGGGCCGTCGCCGCGGGGCATCCCGTCGTCGACCCAGGCCGCGAACATGTCGATCTGCTCCTGGGTCATGCTCAGGTCGTTCTTGTAGCCGCGGCTCACCGTGCAGCTCTCGTCGTCGAACGCGCCCCACGGCGGCATCTCGCGCTGTGTCACCTTCTCCTTTGCGAGCGCGCCGAAGGTCTTCAAGTCTTCGTAGGTCGCAAGCGGGAACGGCGCCATGCCGCCCTCGCGATGGCACGTCACGCACTTCTGCTCGACGAGCTGCTGGATCGAGCCTGTGAATGTCACCGATCCGCGACCGGAGCCGGGGCCATCCTTCGACGACGAGCACGACACCGCTACGAGCGCTGCGACGAGCACGGCGATGATGGCTGCGACGATACTGCTTCGCTTTGCCATGGCTTTCCTCACCTGAGAACGGCAGTCACTCGATCGCGATGCGTGCCCTGCGAGCGCACCGCGCTGCCCCGCGGTGACGTTCGCTTCACGGCACTCAGGGCATCATCGTCGGCGGTAGGACGGCGAGCTCCAGCGGTGCGTGACCGTTGTAGCCGAGCCCTTGCTGGTTCCAGACGACGTCCTCCGGTCGCGGCTGCGTGTTGCCCGCTGCGTCGCGCGCGCGTGACATCACGCGGTAGCGTCCGGGCTCGACGCGCGGCCACTCGAGCTCGAAGCGCGTCCACATCATCGACTCGGGCTTGCCGAGCAGCTGCGCCTGTCGCCATGCGGGGCTCCAGACGGGCCGCCACGTATTCGGGGCGACGAGCCTCTCGATCGAGAGGTCGACGCGGTCGATGGCTCCGGCTCCCGACCACGCGCGTCCGCGAAGGACGATGTCGCCGGGCATGAAGGTCGTGTCCTCGTGGAGCTCCATCGCGCTCCTCACGTGTCCGACCGTAGGCCTGTACGGCTCGGCGATGTCGGGGCCGGAGATCACCTGTCGATCCTGGAACGTCGGGTACGGGAGCTTCTGCTTCGAGGCCTCGATGCGGCCGACCCACTTGACGGCGGTGTTGCCGCCCCAGCCGGAGAAGATGACGCGTGCCGGCCAGCCGTGATCCACGGGGAGCGGCTCGCCGTTCATGCGAAGCGCGAGCAACGTGTCGCTCTCGAGGACCTTCTGGATCGGGATGACCTGCGCATACCGAGCGACCGCGCCGTCGCCGGTCGGGATCACGTCGAGGCCGGTGAACATCACGTCCGTCGCCCCGTCGAGGCCGGCCGCCTCGAGCAGGTCCTTCAGTCGGACTCCCGTCCACTCGGCTGCGCCTACGGCGCCGAAGTGCCATTGCGTGAACCCGATTGGCAACCAGCCTCTGGCCTTCTGCGGAAGCCTCGGAAAGAACGCGCGGCAGTTGGCGCCGCAGTCGATCACTCGTCGCAAGGTCACCTGCGGCATGGCCTGGAGCTGCGCATAGGTGAAGGTTCGCGGCCGGCCGATCGCGCTGCCGAGGATCTCGAGCTGCCAGGTCTGCGGATCGACGCTCGGAGGACGCACCCGGCTGTGGACGTAGAAGCGGGCGTTCGGGACGGTGTCCTCGTAGTACTTCGCCTCGCCCCAGATCATCTCCTCCGCACCCGGCTCGCGGGTGACGAAATAGAGCGACGACGTCGGCTTGATGACGCGGTCGGAAGGCGCGGGCTGGGCGGCTGCGATCACGCCGCTCGTCAGCGTCGCGGCACGCACGCCGCCTGGGCGCGGTCGCGGCGCGCATCCGTCGGCGAGCGCGAGCGCGGCAACGCCGGTGGAATAGTGGAGGAACTGCCGGCGCGATCTCGATGAAGACATGACCCACCTCCGGACGTGCCGGAGGCAGCAGCGTGTGTGCCATGCGCCGATCGATCCGGAGTCGCGGGCGTACGGTCCCGCGTCACTCGACGACCGTGCGGATCGGATCATGGATCACCGATGCGCTCGTCCGAGTATGGAGCGCATGATCCGGGTATCGTCCTCGCTTCGCCGGCGCCAAAAAAGCCCAGCGACGCTGCCTACATCGGAGCTATCGCGCCTTGCGCCGAGAATCGAGGTTGTTCGGTCAGCAACGCTTTCTCTGCGTGGCACGGCATCGCGCTTGCTCGAGCTGTCCCGGCGGCGATGGGCAGCGTGATGGAAACGCAGGGGCAGCTACGCGACGGCGAACGATACGAGCTGCTCGGTGAGCTCGCGAGCGGAGGCATGGCCACCGTCTATCTCGCGCGCATGCGCCGGCCGATGGGCTTCTCGCGTCTCGTCGCGATCAAGTGCATGCACCCGCAGTTCGCCAAGGACCCGAGCTTCGTCTCGATGTTCCTGGACGAAGCGCGGCTGACCGCGCGGCTTCGTCATCCCAACATCGTTCCCACCCTCGACATCGTCCACGACGACGGTCACCTCCTCCTCGTCATGGAGTACGTCGAGGGCGCGTCGCTCGCGTCTCTCCTCAGCTCCGTGAGATCGAGGGGCACTCGCATCCCCGTGCCGATCGCGTGCGCGATCGTTCACGATATGCTGCTCGGTCTCCACGAGGCGCACGAGGCGAGGGACGATGAGAACGTGCCGCTCGCGATCGTCCATCGTGACGTGTCCCCGCAAAACGTCATCGTCGGACTCGACGGTCTCTCTCGCGTGCTCGACTTCGGAGTCGCGAAGGCACGCCAGAACACGCACCATTCGAACGACAACGAGATCAGGGGCAAGATCCCCTACATGCCGCCGGAGCAGCTCTTCGGCGAGGGGCTCGATCACAAGGTCGACGTCTACGCGGCCGGCGTGACGCTGTGGGAGGCGCTCGTCTGCCAACGTCTCTTCGAAGGTCCGAGCGAGACCGCGCTCGTCCGCAAGATCAGCGAGGAGCCGATCGCGAGGCCGAGCGAGCACGTCGGTGATCTCCCGCCCGCGATCGACGCGATTGTCATGAAGGCGCTCTCGCGCGAGCCCGCGTGCCGCTACGAGAGCGCGCTGGCGATGGCGGAGGCGATCGCGGCCATCGTGAAGCTCCCCACGCGCACCGAGGTCTCAGCGTGGGTCCGCCAATACGTCGCGCCGCGCGAGGTCCCTTCCGGCAGGAAGCTCCCCGTCGCCGACGATCCGGAGGTGGACCCGGAGACGACGATGATCGCGATCCTCGAGAAGGCGAGCATGCTCCGCCCCTCGGCGAAGCGTCCGGCACCGGCCGCCCCGCGGGCTGCTGCGACGCGCTTTGCGCTCGGTGTCGCCGCGCTCGCGCTCGCCGTGGCAGGAGTCGCCGTCGCGCGCAGCGCGAAGAGCGAGGCCGCCCAGCTGTCCGCAGTAACCACGACGGCGGCAGTGGTGGCGCCCCCCGCTGGCGAAGCTCTCCCTGCTGTCGCGCCGGCGAGTCCGGTTGTCGTCACGACCACGTCCACGAGCGAGGAGAGCGCGCCCCGCCCTGAGCAGCACGCCCGCTCCGTCGCGCGCGTGGCGCGGCCGGTCGCTCGAGCGGCGTTGCCGAAGGCCGTCCCGACAGCGCCGTCGCCGGCGGCGTCGGAACCCGTGCCCGCGCCCGTGCCGGAGACGAAGCCGGGCTGCAAGATCCCGTACACGATCGATTCCGACGGTCACAAGCACTACAAGGTCGAATGCATCTGATGCGAGGCGCCGCGTCGGTCGCATCGCTCTGCGCGCTCCTCGTGGCCTCCACGATCGTGCGTGCGGAGGACGCGCCCACGAGCGGGCCCGACAAGGCGGCGTGCGTTGCTGCACTCGACGAGGCGCAGGCATCGCGTGCCGCTCGTAAGCTCCTCGCCGCTCGCGCGAGCTACGTCACGTGCTCGCACGAGGCGTGTCCCGACATGATCCGCGACGATTGCTCGAAGGGGCTCCGCGAGGTGGACGAGGCGATCCCCACGCTCGTCCTCTCGGCGAGCATCGACGGGAAGGACGCGACGGACGCGAAGGCGATCCTCGACGGCGAGCGTCTCGCAGGTGGGCTCGACGGCCGCGCGATTCCGGTCGATCCCGGCCCGCACGTCGCCCGCTTCGAGCGACCCGGCAGCGGCGCGGTCGAGGTGAAGATCGTGGCCCGTGAGGGCGAGAAGAATCGCCTCGTCAGTGCGACGTTCGCCGTGCCGCGCCCGGAGGCCGCGCAGGTGAAGGGCGAGGGCTCGCGCTTCCCGACGGTGCCCGTCGCGTTCGCGGCGGCCGGCGCGCTTGCGCTCGGCGGCGCGTTCCTCGTCCACCTCGACATGATCGATCGCGCCAACGAGCTCGGGAATGCGTGTGCTCCGCGATGCTCGCAGTCGGACCGTGACGCGCTCAGCGATCGGCTCGTCCTCCGGAACGTGTCGCTCGGAGTCGGGATCGGCGCGCTCGTCGTCGCCGCGGTTACGTATGTGGTCGGTTCTCGGAGGTAGGTTACGATGAGCGCGCAAAACATGACGAAACCTGGAGAGATGGCCACCGTTCGTCGGACGCGCTTCTCGCGTCCACCGACTGCAGGCTCTGCATTCGTGATCACCGTCGTGGAGGGGCCGGACGCCGGGCTCGTCACGTCGCTCGATGCGACGGGGCCGACCCGCGCGCTGCTCGGTCAGAGCCCGGTCTGTACGATCCGCCTGACCGACCGCGAGGTCTCGCGCCGTCACGCTGCGCTCTCGGTCACGGACACGAAGCTCGTCGTCCTCGATCTCGGCTCGACGAACGGCACGACCGTGAACGGCGTGCTCATCAAAGAGGCTGCGCTCCAGGGCGGCGAGGCGATCCGTATCGGCTCGTCGGTGCTCTCGGTGAAGCGCGGTGAGGCGCGCGCGGCCGACCTCGGACAGACGGCGTCGTTCGGGCGAGTCATCGGCGAGTCCGCCGCGATGAAGCGGCTCTATCCGGCGCTCTCGCAGCTCGCGGGGAGCGACCGGCCCGCGCTCCTCGAGGGCGAGGCCGGCACGGGCAAGGAGCTCGTCGCCGAGGAGTTGCACCGCGCGAGCGGCCGCACCGACGGTCCCTTCATCACGCTCGAGTCGAGCACGATCCCCATCGCGGAGCTGAGCTCCCGCCTGTTCGGCGCCGGAGGCCTCTTCGAGCAGGCGCGCGGCGGCGTCCTCTTCATCGACGAGATCGGAGACCTCCCGCGTGACGTGCAGGCCACGCTCCGTGAGACCCTCGGGAAGGTGCGCGACGTTCGCGTCGTCGCTGCGACGCGCCGCGACCTCGATCGAGACGTCGCACAGGGCCGCTTCGACGACGATCTCTTCTTCCTCCTCGCCGCTGGTCGCATCGAGCTGCCGGCGCTCCGCGATCGTGAGGGAGACGTCACGCTCCTCGCTCGTCACTTCTGGCAGGAGCTCGCTCCGTCCACCGGCGCCGCGACCGATCTGCCCGAGGACTTCCTCCCGCGCTTCGAGCACTACCCCTGGCCGGGCAACGTGCGCGAGCTTCGCAGCGCGGTCCTCGCGCGCATGACGATGGGTGAGCTCGGTCCGACGTATCGGTCCGACGAGGCGAAGCAGCAGGGGCTCGACTTCCTCAGCGCGGTCATCGAGGAGGATCTTCCGTTCCCGACCGCGCGCGAGCGCGTCGTCTCCGAGTTCGAGCGTCGTTACGTCGAGCGCGTGCTCGCGCGCCACAACGGCAACGTCACCCAGGCGGCACGCGCGAGCGGCGTCGCGCATCGGTACTTCCAGCTCGTGAAGGCGCGCCTCAAGTGACGAGTCCGGCGCGTGTCATCCGCGGGGCCGTGCTCGCGATGACCGCGTCGGTGATGGCCTGCGCGCCGTCGACGTTCGACAACCTGACGAACGGGGCGCCCGACGCTCCTGCGGACTCGGTCGGCGCACCGCACACGCGCGATGACGTCGTCGATCCGACGCTTCCGGCTCCGCGCCCGATCTCCCCGCTGTCGGTCACATGGGTGAACACCTCGAGACCGCGCTTCCGCTGGGCGCCGTCCGCGGGGCTCACCGGCGCGGTGCTCGAGCTCTCGCGCACCCGCGATTTCGCCGGCGAGGTCCGGCGCTTCGTCGGGAGCGGCTCCGATGCCGTGCCCGATGTCGATCTCGAGGCCGGGATCTGGTTCTGGCGTCTCAAGGGACGCGGGAGCGGATCCGAGGGCGTGCTCACGAGTCCGGTCTGGGAGGTGCTCGTCCGCGGTCCCGGCGCCACCGGCGCTTCGGAATCACCGAACGGCGGCATCCTCGATCTCGACGGAAACGGCGAGCCGGACCTCGATGTCGTCATCATGGTCGTGGGGGAGAAGCCGGGGGACCCGATCGAGCCGGCACTCGTCACGCTCCTCGGACAACCGGGTGGAAAGTACAACTTGTTCGACGAGCGAAGCACGATCGGGACCCTGGTCGAGATCCCCGACGTCGCGCTCGCGGGGGCGATCGACATCGACGGCGACGGCTACAGTGACAGCGCCTTCGCCGAGATCCACACGAACCCGAGCGAAGCCGTAGAGAAGGTCGGAGCACTCTACGTCTTTCACGGTGGACCGAGCGGGATAGACACCGACAAGGACCGCGCGTATGGCTGGCTGCCGGCGCCGGTCTTCGAGATGCTCCCGTACGTCGAGGCCTCGGGAGACGTGAATGGCGACGGCTACGGCGATCTCGCGTCGTCCTTTCGAGACCTCGCCTTCGCGAACCTCGGTGGACCGAAGGGAGCGGGCACGCTGACGGTGTTCGCGCACCAGGATCCGAAGCTCGGTCCTGCACCGCTCACCGGAGGCTGCGACCTCGACGGCGACGGCATCTCGGACGTCGCGATTGCGTCATCGGATACGAGCTCGCCCATCCGCTATGCAAGCGGCGCGCGCGATCGCTTCGCCGGGCTCACGAGCCCGACCTTCGGCGGTGAGATGAGCGTGCCATCGCGGGCGACCGCGCTGACGTCGGGCGACTTCGACGGCGACGGGACCGCCGACGTCGCCTTCACCACGACCGTCGGCGGCGAGCCGGCCGTGTGCGTGTACTCGATCAAGAGCGGGTCGATGACCATGCGCTCGTGCTGGGTGAACGCCGGCGCGCCCGCCGACGGCTTCGGTCGGAGCCTCGCTGCAGGCGATCTCGATGGCGACGGGAGAGACGAGATCATCGTCGCCAGCACGTCGGGGCTCGTGTTCCTCTCGCACGAGGTCGCCGGCTTCACGAGCGAGGGCACCACCTTCGTGGCGACGCCGATCCCCGGGAGCTTCGGCGCCCGCGTCGCGATGATCCATCCCGGTCGTCCCACCAAGGCGAAGTGGGCCGTCTACGGCGCGGACGGGCAGTCGATCGTCATCTTCACCGGCACCGAGGTGACGCAGAAGATCGACCTCTCCAACGACGAGTACTTCGTGAGCGTCGGGGTCTCGATCCGGTGATGCGCCGAGCCTGACGGCGCGCGCTCGACCTCGTACGCTCGAGGGGATCCACATGCGTGCCGCCGTCCTCCGAACGTCCGTCGCCTGGCTCGCCGCCTGCGCGCTGGCGTGCGCTCTCGGCGGGCCGATCGCGTGCGGACCGCCCGACAGTTTCGACGGCCTCGTCGGTGGATCGCTCGACGCCGGGAGTGAGGCCGATGCGCCGGCGGTCGAGCTGCGACCCGATCCGGAGCTTGCACCGCCCCGGCCGATCGCGCCGCTCTCGCAGTCGTGGATCAACGGCCCGCGCCCGCGCTTCGAGTGGCAGCTCGCCTCGGGAGCGACCGGTGCGCGCATCGAGCTCTGCCGCACGCGCGCTTGCGACGGCGAGAAGAAGACGCTCGACGTCGCGGGGATCGCGACGACGCTCGACGAGGACCTCGCGCCTGGGATCTGGTTCTGGCGTCTTGTGAGCACGACGCCGGAGTCGTTCGGCACGAAGCCGAGCCCGGTGTGGGGGCTGCTCGTGCGTGGCGGACCGTCGGGCAAGAGCGCGCCGAACGGATCGATCGTCGACGTCAACGGCGACGGGAGGGCCGATCTCCTCGTCACGCTCGAGTACGAGTCGGGCTCGGGGGCTGCGTTCATCGAGCTCGTCGCGTTCCTCGCGGACAAGGACGACTCGACGTCGTTCGTCACGACGCACGGTGGTCGCCCCGTCGTGGGGGCGTTCGTTCGGTCTCCCGATCCGCCGATCGCCGCGAACGACATCGACGGCGACGGCATCTCCGACGTCGTCTTCGCCGATGTTCTCGGCTCCGACGCTCCCGCTCCGATCCTGGTCACCGTTCCGGGGTCGGCCACGGTGGCTGATGCGCTCGATGTCGACCGAGCGACCCTGGCGAGCCTTCCGCCGCTCGACTCGACCCCGAACCTCGCCGCGGTGGGAGATCTCGATCGCGACGGATGGGGAGACGTCGCCGTGACGACGGCGCACTTCGGGGTCGCGACGTTCGGGACGAGGTCGGGGCTCGGACCGTTCCAGTACCTTCTCCAGCTCGGACCCGGCCCGAACGACGATGCCGGCGTGCCGCGGACGAGCGCGTTCGCGCTGACCGGCGCACTCGACCGGGATGGCGACGGCCTCTCCGATCTCGTCCTCGAGTCGCTCGAGCCCGAGGCGCCGTTCTTCCTCTACTCGGGCGATCCAGAGCGGGTGTTCCGGTTCGAGATCCCGACGCTGGCCGGCGCGCCGACGATCGGCGCGGCGAGCGCCTTCGCCGCCGGTGACTTCGACGGTGACGGCCTCGGCGACATCGCCTTCGTGACGACCGCGGGCGGCAAGCCGGCGATCTGCTTCTCCCGCGGGAGCGAGCCGATCGCGGGGATGCGCCTCGTCTGCTGGTCGCCCGCGTCACCCTCGGCGGGGTTCGGCTCGAGCATCACGGCCGGCGATGTCGATGCCGACGGGCGCGATGAGCTCATCGTTGGGTCCTCGGATGCCGGCATCGACATCCTGGCCCTCGACGCCAAGGGGATGGTCGCTGCCCAGCACCTCGACACGCCGTTCGGCACCACGCTCACGACGATCCTCCCGGGGCGGCCGGCGCCTGCGGTCTGGGCCGCGACCCGAGCCGACGGGAGCGCGATCGGTGTCTTCGCGGGCAGGGTGCTGGCGACCCGCCTCGACGTGGTCGAGGCGACGCGGTTCGGGCGCACGATTCGGTGACGTAGACCTTGAACGCGGTTCACATGGCCGTAGGATGCGCGTGTGTTCGAGGATCTCGAGGAGGAGGGCACCGATGTGACGCCGGAGTCACCGGATCGCGCGATCGCGTGGGCCATCTGGTCCCGCGGCGATGCCGGTGCCCTCACATCCGAGGAGGCGTGGGCGATCCTCTACGAGCGCTACCCCGACGATCCGCGCTTCCTCCTCCTCAACTCGTACGCCGAGCTCAGCGAGAGGAAGAAGCTGGCAGACGGTCCGAAGGCCGAGGCAAGCGTGCTCTCACCGGCCTACTTCATCAAGAAGGTGGAGCGGGTGCTCAGCGCCGCGACCGACGCTCTGCACCCGCAGATCCGAGATCTCGTTGCCTTCGGCGGGGCAATCCTCGCGGGCGCGAAGGGCGAGGAGGGAGCGGCGGTTGCCGGCCTGCGCGCGCGGCTCGGCGCCGAGGAAGGCGATCCGAAGCGCGACGAGCGCGACCGTGCCGGGCTTCGCCTCCGACGCTTCGAGCGCGAGATCGTCAAGGAGCTCCACGATCGAACGGAGGGCGGCAAGCCACTTGGCGTTCGCGCGGCCGCGCCGGTGCCGACCTCGCCCGCGAGCGACTGGGCTGCCGCGACCGCCGATGCGGGCAAGCCCCGCCACAAGTACTCCGCGACCGAGCGGTTCGAGCGCGGCGAGCTCGTCGAGCACCCGAAGTTCGGCGTCGGCGTCGTGACGGGGACCGAGCCCGGCAAGGCCGTCATCCTCTTCGAGAGCGGCGTCCGCAAGCTCGTCGCCGGCGCCTGAGCGTCCTCGGCTATCCCGGAGCAGATGGTCGGCTCCGGAGCCGCTCTCCGATCAGGTGGTCGTGCTTCCGCCGACGTCATCGGCTGCGCGGCCTGCCATCGATCGCGCCACCGCGCTCTCGATTAGCATCCCGATCGTCATTCCGACGACGAAGACCAGTGCACCGAGGGAGCCGCTCCCGGCCGAGACGATGCCCGGGCCGGGGCAGAAGCCGCCGAGGCCCCATCCGACGCCGAACACTGCGGCTCCGAGCACGAGCCTGCGGTCGATGTCCTTGCGCGTCGGGAGGTGGAACTTCACGTCGAAGAGCGGCGACGAGCGCCTCCGCACGAGTCGATGAGCGATCAAGTGAACCGTGATCGCGCCCACCATCACGAACGCGAGGCTCGGATCCCAGCTCCCGAAGAGATCGAGAAAGCCGACGACCTTCGACGGCTTCGTCATCCCGGCGATCGCGAGGCCCACTCCGAAGAGCATGCCCGCTCCGAGGGCCGACGCACGCGCCCCCATGACATTCGACTTCATCACTGACCTCCGAGGAGATGGCGCACGACGAACACCGTGACGATGCCGGAGGTCATGAAGGCGCCCGTTGCTGCCAGCGAGCGGGCCGACAGTCGAGCGAGCCCGCAGACGCCATGTCCGCTCGTGCAGCCGCTGCCGAGGCGTGTCCCGAGCCCGACGAGGACGCCGGCGACCAGCGTGATTGGCAGCGTCGCGCTCCAGGTCGTCGCGAACGCCGCCGGAGCCAGCAAGCGCAGGAGCGCTCCGGCGAGGACGAGGCCTCCGACGAACATCAGTTGGAAGCTCCGGTCGCTCGTGGCGCGATGGAGCAGACTGCCATAGATGCCGCTGATGCCGGCGACCTTGCCGTGAGTGAAGAGGAGAACGGATGCGGAGAGCCCGATGAGCGCGCCTCCGAGCAGAGCCGAGATGGGGGTGAAGTCATTCATCGTTCAACGTCCTTCGTTGGCCCCGTGGGGACGGAGCTCCGGTGAGCGGCGCGTCGCGAGGAAGATCGCGCCGAGCGCCGTCGCCGAAGCGAGGGCCGCGACGATCGGAGGTAGCTCCTTCGCGAACACGAAGAGTCCCATTCCAATCACGAGCCAGGCGAACGCCTGCCGGAGACGCTCGGGCGAGACCTTGCGTCCGACCGCCGCGCCGATCAGGCTGCCCAACACCGCCGCGCCGCTGACGACGAGCGCGAGCGTCCAGTCGAGCTCCACATGCGCCAGATGACCCGCGAGGCCGGCCGACGACTGGAGCGCGATGACGAACAGCGATGTCCCGATCGCGCGGGGGACCGCGAGGCCGCCGAAGATCGTGAGTGCGGGGACGATGAGGAAGCCGCCGCCCGCGCCGACGAGCCCGGAGAGCAGCCCGACGGATGCGCCGAGCACGAGCGTACGGTCGACGGCGAGGCGAGGGGCATCCGTGGTGGCAGTCCTCCGTTCCTTCAGCATCGCCGTGGCGGTGACGAGCATGACGAGCGCGAAGGCGAGGAGGAGGACCGCTCCGGGGATGTACTGCGCAAGACGAGCGCCGAAGAAAGCGCCCACCATCGCCGCGACTCCGAAGAGGCCACCGACCTTCCACTCGACGTTCCGGGCCCGCGCATGCACGATCGTGGCGACGGCGCTCGTCGTCCCGACGACGAAGAGCGACGTCGCGATCGCGGGCTTCGTGTCCAGCGCAGCCGCATACACGAGCATCGGCATGGTCAGGATCGCGCCCCCGCCGCCGAGCATGCCCAGCACGACGCCGATCGCGAGCGACAGAGCAGCGACCAAGGCGAGCATCACATCCGTCCTTTCCGCGTCGCGCGCGCCGGAGCGTCCAGGTCGGCGCCGCGGAGGCATGGCCGGTCACCGGGCAGTGAGCTCTGCCTCTGGAAGGCGCGTGCGAGGCCGGAACGGCACGGCATGGCCGCTCCGCTGATGCGGGAATCGCGAGGTTTCATCGTGGCTCGGACGTGTGAGCCACCAGCCGCCGGAAAGGGTTCGCGGCGCCGGCGTCGAAAATCGCTCGACCTTGCCGCTGAGGTGGGGCGCAGCGCGCGACGCGGCGTGGAGATGGAGGAGCGCGGTCGGGCGCACTATGCTGCCGGCTCATGGACGAGACGCTCGTCATCCGTGCGCGTTCGGGAGATCGCGCCGCGATGGAGGACCTCCTCGCTTCGGTCGCTCCTTCGATCCGTCGCTTTGCGATGCGGATGTGTCGCAACGAGGCCGATGCGGACGACGTCCTGCAAGACGCGCTTCTGTCGGTCGCAACGAACCTCGATTCGTTCGAGGGGCGCTCGTCCGTGCCGAGCTGGGCGTTCGCGATCACGAGATCCGCGTGCACGCGCCGACGCCGAGGGAAGAAGAACGAGCCGGCCGCCGGGGATGACGTGCTCGTGGGGATGGAGACGCGCGAGCCTGGTCCGGAGGACAGCGCCGCGAGCAGCGAGATGGCGGAGCTCGTCGCGCGCGCGCTCGACGGTCTACCGGACGACTATCGCGAGGTGCTCCTTCTCCGCGATGCCGAGGGCCTCACCGCGCCCGAGGCGGCCGTCGTCCTGGCGGTGTCGGTCGACGCGCTGAAGAGCCGCCTTCATCGCGCCCGCGCCGCGCTTCGCGAAGCCCTCCGCCCGACGCTGGAGGCGGACGCTACGCCGCGCGCCGCATGTCCCGACGTCGTTCGCGCGCTCTCACGGAAGCTCGAGGACGAGCTCGACGCGAGCGCGTGCGCCGAGATGGAGAAGCACGTCGACGGCTGCCCCGCCTGCGCGCGCACCTGCGATACGCTCAAGGACGTCTTGCGCGCGTGTCGCACGTCGCCCACTACCGTCCTGTCGCCCGAGCTCGCTGCGCGCGTGAAGGAGGCCGTTGCGCAGTGGCTCCTTCGCCGGGACGTCCGTACGCTGGGATGAGGGCGCGTTTGGCACGAGCGCTCGAGCTCGCCGTCGTCCTCCGAGCGCGGCCTTGGTCGGCGAGCCACGTGACGGCGTCGTGTGGACCTGTTTGAATCGGGCCCGATGCGTTCGGCGATCCTGCGCGCTCAGGCCGTGATGATCGTGTGCGCGGCCGCAGGCTGCGCCGCGACGCCTCGGACCTTCCCGCTGCGTGTGCCGTTCACGCGCGACACGGACATGGAGCCGGTCAGCGTGAAGTGCGTGAAGCGGCCGAACGACAAGGATCCGAACCACGTCTCGTGCGCGCCCGAGCCGTACATCTCGCCGCTCGCATGGGACGCCGCAGACAACACCTTCTTCCGACCGATCTCGAAGGTCTTCGCGGTCGATCCCGCGCGCGAGGCGCGCAACGTCAACGCGCTCGACGAGGTCCCCGACTCGGCGTGGTTCACCAACCGCATCGGCAAGAAGCGGCCCTCGCTCGAGGAGCTCGTCCGCGGCGCCTGCCAGACCGAGGACATGCTCGACCCCGACTCGGCGCAGGCGGGGGAGTACGTCATCGATCAGGGAAAGCCGAACGGCGCTTCTCCCGGCTTCCGCGTGAAGATCGGCGGCAAGAAGAAGTACATGTTCAAGACCGACTTCGTGAAGGAGCCGGAGCGCCCGAGCGCCGCCACCGTGATCGGCACCGCGCTCTACCATGCCGTCGGCTTCAACACGTCCTGTGAGCAGGTCGTCTATGTCGATCCGACCGTCTTCGAGCTGAAGCCTGGTCTCAAGGTCACCGCGAACGACGGCGTCACGCGTCCGTTCGACAAGGCGGCCCTCGACAAGGTGATCGATGAAGCCGGCAAGCGTGGCGACAAGCGACGCTTCCAGGCGAGCGCCTGGCTCGGCGGCTACCTCCTCGGTCCCTTCAAGTACGAAGGTACGCGGCGCGACGATCCGAACGACGTCATCCCCCACGAGGACCGGCGCGATCTCCGCGGCGGTCGTCTCCTCGCCGCCTGGCTCCATCATTTCGACGCGCGCGAGCAGAACAGCATGGACTCGTGGATCGCGGTCGACAAGGACAACCCCGAGTCGTCACCGGGCTGGGTCAAGCACTACTACCTCGACACGAGCGACTGCCTCGGGAGCCTCTGGGACTGGGACGGCATCTCGCGTCGCATGGGCGACTCCTACGTGTTCGACTTCGCGGACATCGGGATCGACTTCATCACGCTCGGCGCGATCGAGCGGCCCTGGGAGCGGAAGAAGCTCGCGAGGGGGATGGAGATGTTCGGCTACTTCCACTGGGAGGAGTTCGACCCCGAGCGCTGGCTGAACGAATATCCGAACCCCGCCTTCAGCCGCGCGACGGAGCACGACAACGCCTGGATGGCGCGCATCCTCTCGCGCTTCGAGCGCGCGGACATCAGGGCGATCGTGGCCCTCGGCAAGTTCACGAACGCCGACGCCGACGAGTACCTGACGGAGGTGCTCGAGCAGCGCCTCCGCAAGATCCTCGACCGGTATCTGACGCGGCTCTCGCCCATCAGCGATCTTCGCGTCGACGGCGCGGACAAGCTGTGCGCGACCGACCTCGCCCGCCGTCGCGCGGTGCGCCCCGAGGCCGAGTTTCGCTACGAGGCGACGCTGAAGAGCGATCGCGGCACGAGCTCGGTGAAGGTCGACGTCGGACCCGACGGCGATCTCTGCATGACGCTTCCGCACGTCTCTCCCCCGGGCGGCGCTCCGGCGTACGTTACCGTCACCGTCAGGAGCGGCGCCGCGAAGGGCCCGCTCGAGGCGCACTTGTACGATCTCGGGCCCGCGGGCGGCTTCACGATCGCTGGGCTGACACGTCCCAAGCCCTGACGGCCTGGGACCTGCGCTCAGCGCCGAAGCCGCATCGCTCGGGTCAGAGCGTCTCGACGAACGCCACGATGTCCGCGATCTGGTCCTTCGTCAGATCCGCGATGTCGCCGTGCTTGGCGCCTCCGCATTTGGGATCGAAGCGATCGAAGAGCGTCGACGCGCAGCCATTGTGCATGAACGGGGCACGCCAGCCGATGCCCACGAGGGAGGGCACCTGGAGGACCTCGCCGGTGCCGACGTCGACGGACTGGTTGTTCGTGAGGCGGCTGCCCGAGTGGCAGCTCGCGCAGCGCTGGCCGAAGAGCTCCTTGCCTTGCGCCGGAGCGTCGGCCCTGCTCCGCAGCTTCGGCGGCGGTGGAAGCGTGAAGAGGTAGTGGCCGAGCGTCCCGACGTGCTCCTTGTCGATCTTCGGGCCGCCCATGCGCTCGACGAAGACGTGGTCCACGAGCGTGGAGAGGTCCTTCATGTCGCCGGCCCAGTGGAAGGGTTCGGTGCCCTTCGTGGTGCCGAGGAGCGAAGGCGTTCGCCGCGGGCCCATGTCGACGAAGTTCCACGTGTGGCCATCGTCCGTGCCTTCGGCGTGACAGGAGGCGCACGCGATGTTGCCGCCGGCGTTCGAATGGAAGATGGCGTGGCCCGTGTCCGCGCGGGTGTCGGTCGAGAGCACGATCGTCTTCCACGGGCGACGTCGATCCTCGCTCATGATGTGGAGCGCGGCCGGCTCTCGCGTCTGGACGACGAGCTCGTCCTTGTCGTCGAAGGCCGCCGCGACCGCCTGGCCGGGCACGTCTCCCTCGATCGTGCTCACACACTCCTGAGCCCCCATGCGGAGCTGCGCGGCGTGCACGACGAAGAGCTGCGCCAACCCCTTGGTGTACGCGTTCCCGGCAGCGATGACGACGTACTCGCGGCCGTTCGTCGCGACGTCGACCGGGAGGACCGCCGACGGGAGACGCACGGAGCCCTTCGTGCCGCCCTCCTTGCCAACGAGCCACAGACGCGTACTCACGATGCCGACCGACGTGGTGCACCCGACGATCCCGAACGCCGAGCTCCCGCCGTAGCCGCCCGGCTCCGGGCGGACCGGCTCGGGCGACGGGTCCTGCGTGACCACGGCGGTCTCTTCGTCGGTTTGCTCGCTGCTCTCGGGATCCGGCTCAGCGGCGATCGCGCGCCAGGCCAGGTTGGAGTTCCCGAGCGATCGCACCGCCATCGGTGTGCCGTCGGCCTTCATCGGGATGACTTCCGCGGAGCGGAAGCGTGTGGTGAGGATTCCATCGCCGACGAGGACGACGTCGCGCAGATCGCGAGCCATGGTCGAGCGGCGGAGCGCGTTGCCGCTGCCGGTTGCGAAGGTCAGGAGATCGCCGGTCGCGCATGCCACGTAGAGCACGTCCTTCTTCGCGTCGAATGCGATGCCGCGCGGTGCGGTGCAAGCGCTGCGAGTCGTTACGGAGCCGGTCGCGAGATCGATCGTCGCGACCTCCCCGGTGTTGCGCAGGAGCACGTGCGCGCGTCCCGAGGCGTCGATCGTCACGCGCCCGGGTTCGCTTCGATGCGCGAGCGCAACGACGTGGCGGACGGTGCGGCTCGGGAGGTCGACGACGTAGACGCGATCGCGATCGGAGTCGGCGGCGACCGCGAGCCCCTGCTTGCGATCGATCGCGAGGGTTCCTCCGCTGATCGGCGGCGGCGACTCCGCCTGTTCGACGAGCGGTCCGAAATCGGGCTGCGGTCCGGTCGGCGCGAATGCCTGGGGCGGAGCGGGCGCGGTGGTGCCGTTGTCGCGTGCGCTGCTGCATGCTGCGATGACGAGCGGTATGCCGAGCAGGAGATGGCGCGTCCTCGACGCGCGAGCCCACGAGCGCCCGAAGGTCCATGTCTGCGTCGCCATCGTCGTTCCTCCCTCTCTCGGTCCTGATTCTCGATCCCCAAGCCGGCTGCCGGCCTCAATCACACATTCGAGAGTCGCGCGACCGTCGTTCGACGGCTCATCTTTCGCGCCTACTCGCAGCACGACGGATAGTCCCCCTGCACCCACGCCCCTCCAACACAAGAATAGACGAGCTCACGCCCGAGGGCGCACGATCCGTAGTCGCAGTCCATCGGGTGGACGCAGTCGACTCCGATACCGGGCCGCTGAGCCGGGCAGCCGTTTCCCGGGGGCGGCGTGCAGCGCCAGTGGCCGGGAACGCTGTTCGTGCCTGCGTCCTCGTCGGCGGCGGGATCGAGTGTCCCCCCGTCGGGATCGGGGACACACGCGCACGTGCCTTCGACATAGCTGCATCCGACCGTGCTGTCGTTGCACGCGCTGCCTGGGACGATCGCGGCGATCGTGTCGGGGCAGCGACCGAAGCAGGCGCTCCGCGAGCCTCGTTCCCAGAGGCCGTTGTCCGCGCATTCGAAGAGGTCGTTGCAGGGCCGATCGAGATCGTGGCCGTACTCGCACGCCTCCGTCCGTTGCACGCAGGCATCGCCGATGCGAGGTGGGTCGTAGCCCGGACACGGCGAGTTCCCCGGGACCGACGGCAACGGCGGGGGAGACGGAGGGTGATCTTCGGCGGAGCCGCCGGAGGCGGCGAATGGTGGCTCTCCCCCGCCAGAGCATGCAGCGACGAGGGCGGCTCCTGCGAGGAGCGCCGCCAGAGCACCGAGCGAGCAGATCCGGGTCATTCGCAAGGCGCGCCTCCCGCGACCCAGACGCCCCCGTTCGAGCATTCCATCAGGAGGCCGCGCTTGAACGCGCAGCTTCCGTAGTCGCACCAGAGGTTGCCCATGCACGAAGCGCCGAGTCTCGGGCGGTTCGTCGGGCAGACCGGCTCCGGTCGCACGCAGACCCACCTGCGCTCGTGCTTCGTCGCGCCGTCAGGGCCCGTCGAGCAGGCGCAGACGCCGTCCGTCATGCTGCACACGGCCTCGTCGTTGTCGGTGACGGGACCACCATCCGTGTCGAGCGTGCACGGCTTGCCGTCGATCGCGGCGATGTCCGTCGCGACGGGACAGATGCTCGAGAAACATGCTTCGTTCGGGCGCGCGGTCCACGCCCTTGCGGCAGACATCGCGCCGATGCACGAGAGGACCGCGTTGCATTGCCGATCGGCGCTCGTCCCGTATTCGCACACGGAGCCGGGGGCCGGGCATGCGCTGTTCTCGCGCGGGCGATCCGCCGGGCAGCTGACCAGCGGGTCGTTGATGGAGACGGCGCCTGTCCCGGCGTCCACCACCACGACCGGGGCGTCGGGGGGATCGCCGTCGGGATCGGCGTAGACGTCGCCGCACGCGCTGGCGAGCGTCATGGCCGTCAGGGCCAGGGGGCCGAGGAGATGCGAAGAGCGTCTCACGGGAACATGACCTCCAGGCGAAGCGCGAGCGCGCCGAAAGGCGTGCCCCAGTACGCGACGTGCATGCCTCGATCGCGCGCGACGAGCCGGCTCGTCGTCGAGCCGAAGATGCCGTCGGCAGTGAGACGAAGCGCTTTGTAGACCCTCATCGAGAGCCCGACGCTCGCATGTGCCGCGAAGGATGCGGCGCTGTCCGAGGTTTCGGCCGAGGGTCCCAGGCCATCGAAGGCCGGCCTTCTGGCAGGACGGATCGCACGGATCCAGGCGACGCCGACGCCAGCTCCCAGGCGAGGGATGAAGCGAGCGTCGGTGCTCGCGAGCGGGATACCGATCCCGCCGCCGGCGAACGCCGGTGCGACGGCGAGCGTGTTTCCAAAGCCCGGTTCGGATGAGTCGAGCGGATATTCGAGACGCGCGGTCGCCGTGAGGTTGCGGAAAACGCCGAGCTCCGCCTGTCCGGAGAAGGCAGCGACGCGCGCGTCCACGCCCATCAGCGCCGAAAGGCCCGCGCTTGCGAGGAACGCAGGCGCGCGACGTGTCGCGCGAGGCGCGGAGTCGGCCGGCTTCGGTGCCGGCGGATCGAAGTCTTCCCAGCCCATCGGGACGAAGGGAGGTGGCGCGGGTGGAGGCGAGCTGCTTTCGCGGGCCTCCTCTTCGGCCTCGTAGGTCGCGATCGTCGCGCGCGTCACCTCGGCGGCACGGACGGCGGTGGTCTCGCGTTCGGACACGCCATCCTCGCGGACGACGACGACGTCTTTCAATCGAAGCGAGCCGCCGTCGGCGACCCACACGCCGACCTGGTCCCCGTCGGAGCAGGCAGCCGCGATCGCGGACTCCTCCTGAGCAACGCGGACGACGGCGCTCCTCGCACAGCCGTCGAGCGCGCCGACGCGGAGCGTCTCGAACCCGAGGGCGGTCAGCTCCTTCTGGACGCGCGCCGCGATCGCGTCGTCGTCCGGACCTGCGACGATCACGCGATGAGCCGGCGCTGCCGATGCGGACCCGATCGATCCTGTCGTTGCGAGCGTCAGTGTCGCGACGGCCACTGCGGTTCGGCGGATCAGGCGGGTCACGGTGTCCTCGGATCCGGATCGGCGGAGCTCAGCTTCCGCGCGAGCTTCGCGTGAGGGCCATCGGGATAGGCGGCGAGGTAACGCACCGCGAGCCGCTCTGCGCGAGCGCTGTCTCCTGCACGGCTGCGGGCCTCGATGGCACGACCGAGAGCCTCGCGTGCGAGGCTGCCGGTCGGACGCTCACGAAGGTACGTCTCGAAGTGATCGCCCGCGACCGTGAGCTCGCGCCGGACATCCATCGCGATCCGTCCGAGCTCGAAGGCTGCCGTCGCGGCAGCGTCGCTTCCGGCAAAGCGACGACGCGCGATCTCGAGCGCCTCCGTCGCGCGATCGAAGCGGCCCGCATAGCGAGCGGCATCGCCAAGAAGAAGGAGCTCGGGGCCCGAAAGCGCGGCGCATGTCGTGTCGAAGCCGTTCGCCTCCGCTGCCGTCATCGCCTCGGCGTGGGAGCCCTTCCGTGCGAGGTCGACGACCGAGCGCGATGTGTCGATTCGCTCACTCTTCGAGGTGCGCACCGTGGGCTGCGCCGACGGGGACGGCTCGGCGGGACGGACGGTGCTCGGCGTGCTCGCTTTCGAACGCGTCTGCTCTCCGTCGGGCGTGGCGGTGTCGTCCGGCGAGGTGTCCGGGGCCGAGGCGCTCGACGTCTTGTCCTTGCACGAGACCTCGAGCTGCTCGCCCGTGGTGAGTCGTCGTCCCTCTGCGCCGAGCAGCCCGCAGCCATGCACGACCACGGAGCCTTCCGTCATCCGAACGGCGAGGCTGCTCGAAGCCGGATCGTAGACGACGTCGAACTGCGTGCCGGTGACCTGCACCTCGAACGGGCCGGCCGCCACCGACCACCGGGTGTCGTCGCGATGAACCACCGAGACATGGACCGTGCCGCTCTCGACGAGCACCCGCGCGCCGTTCCGTGCGACCTCGGCGACGCGCAGCCGCGCGTCCGGGGCGAGCCGCAGCGTGCTCCCGTCCGAGAACTGCACCCGCGTCTCCGCGGCCTCCGGTGCCGCGATGAGCGCGCCGGTCGCGCCGGGAAGCTCGTGCGAGCCTTCCCCGACGATGAACGAGAGGCTCGGCGGACTCTCGGCCTCGACCCCCTGCGCTTCGAGCGGCTTGTGCGGCCAGGCGAAGAACGCCGTCAGCGCGATCGCCGCGGCGAGCGCGAGAGCGGCCGCGGCTCCGAGGCGGAGGTTCGGATACGCGCGCCGCCGGTGCCTCGTCGCTCGCAGGTGCGGGACCTCGCGAGCGACGATCTTCGCGCGGACGCGTGACATCGCATCGCCGCGGGTGCGCGCTTCCTCGAGCGAGGCGGAGACCTCGGCGCCGAGCTCGGCGAGCCTCTTCATTTCGAGCCTCCCTCGAGCGTCCAGCGTCCGCCTTCCTCGAGCCAGGGCCGGAGGGCCTCGTGACGCTTCGCGCGCGCGACGAAGTGCTTCTCGGCGTCTTTCAAGCGTCGCTTCGCCGTCGAGACGCTGACATCGCATGCGAGCGCGACCTCGGAGAGCTCCATCCCTTCGATGAAGCGGAGGCTGAAGAAGACGCGGTCGTCGGACGACATCCCGGAGAGGACGTCGTACGTGCAGCGTGTCGCCTCGTTTACCTCCTCGCTCGCGATGGGAGTCGGCCGCTCTGGTAGCTCATCGACGAAGCGCAGCCACCTCCGCCGCGTCCGGCGGCGGATCCACTCGCGTGCGGTGTACACGGTGATGCCCGTCAGCCAGCTCTTCAGCCGAGACGGGTCCTCGACGCCGTCGATGCCTTCGAGCGCCCGGACGAAGATCTCGTGGAGGACGTCCTCGGCCTCCGGCTCGGGACCGAGGAGGCTCCAGATCAGACGCTCGACGTGCCCGCCGTAGCGATCGAAGAACATCCCCGCAGCGGCCGTCGATCCGCTCCGGATCTCGCTCACGAGGACGGCGTCCGTCATCCCGGGCGCCCGACCGGCGCTGCGCGGATGGAGCTCACGCACCACGGAGGTGCGCGTCTCGGAGCTGGTCTTGCGGACGGGCATCAAGGCCGGTTCTCTGAAGTGTCCGGAGCCCTGGCCGACGGCTCACGATTGTGACGACGAACCGGGAGGACGGGTGCATGCCTTCCCCCATGGCCAGCTCGATCGCCATCTAGCAGCCGCGTCGCAACCCGGCCACGGCCGCGCGAGCGCATTCGTGGATCTCGCCGAACACCGCGAAACCAGGCCGCTCTTTCCGGCGCCACCCCCGCGGCTCTCGGCCTCGCGTGCGGAGGCACGGTCGCGGCCACCTCTGCGAGCAGTCGGTGGCGGGAGCCCCGACAGGTCGACCGCCGACGGTGCGGCGGCAGCCCGAGACCCCCGCGGTGGCGGGAGGATTTGCTACGGTTCTCGCCGTGGCCTTCTACCAAACCCCCCCTGAGCTCGGAAACACGTACCTCGGCGATGACGTCCTCCGCCGCTATCTGAGGAACACGTTCTCTGCCGACGTGCTCGCCCGGGTGGAGCCCGAGCTGAGCGACATCGGCGAGCTCGCCGGCGGCGACCTGTACCGCGAGGCGCTCGCGAGCTACCGCGAAGAGCCTCGCCTCGAGCAGTGGAACGCATGGGGTCACCGCGTCGACCACATCGAGCTCACGCCGCTCTGGAAGAAGGCGCAGCGGATCACGGCCGAGAAGGGCATCGTCGCCACGGGCTACGAGAAGAAGAGCGGCGCGCTGTCACGCGTCCATCAGTTCGCGCTGGTCTATCTCGTCGAGCCGTCGTGGCACGTGTACTCGTGCCCGCTCGCGATGACGGATGGCGCGGCGAAGACGCTGCTCGTCACGAAGAACCAGAAGCTCATCGAGCGCGCGTTGCCGCGCCTCACGAGCCGCGATCCCCAGACGGCCTGGACGAGCGGACAGTGGATGACCGAGCGCACGGGCGGGAGCGACGTCGCGATCAGCGAGACGATCGCGCGGCCGGTCCCGGGCGAAGACGGCGTCTTCACGCTCCACGGCACGAAGTGGTTCAGCTCCGCGACGACGTCGCAGATGGCGCTCACGCTCGGCCGTCCCGAGGGCAATCCGCCGGGCGGAAGCGGGCTCGCGCTGTTCTATGTCGAAGTCCGCAATCCCGACGGCTCGATGAACGGTATCGGAGTCAACCGCCTGAAGGACAAGCTGGGCACGCGCATGGTGCCGACCGCGGAGCTCACGCTCGACGGCGCGCGCGCGATCCCCGTCATCGGTCTGAAGGACGGGATCAAGAACATCACGCCGATGTTGACGATCACGCGCACGTGGAACGCGGTCTGCGCCGTCGCCGGAATGCGCCGCGGGCTCGCGCTCGCGAAGGACTACGCGCGCCGTCGCATCGCGTTCGGCGCTCCGCTCTCGGAGAAGCCGCTTCATGTCGACACGCTCGCGGCGATCGAGGCCGAGTCCCAGGGCGCGCTGCTCCTCGCGTTCCGCACCGTCGAGCTCCTCGGGAAGGAGGAATGCGACGAGCTGAACGAGCACGAGGCCGCGCTCCTCCGCCTGCTCACGCCGATCTCGAAGCTCGTCACCGGTAAGCAGGCCGTTGCCGTCGCCAGCGAATGCCTCGAGGCCTTCGGCGGCGCTGGCTACATCGAGGACACCGGCCTGCCGCGCCTGCTTCGCGACGCCCAGGTTCTCCCGATCTGGGAGGGGACGACCAACGTGCTGTCGCTCGATCTCCTCCGCGCCCTCGCGAAGGGCGGGAGCCTCGAGCCGATCGTGCGCGAGGTGCGCGCGTGCGTCGAAGGCGCGGATCCGTCGCTGAAGGAGCCCGCCGAGGCCGCGGTCCGCGCGACCGATCACGCTGCCGCGTGGTTGATGCGGACGCTCGAGGCCGGCGGTCCGTCCGGCGTCGAGGCGGGCGCGCGCAGGCTCGCGCTCACGCTCGGACGTGCACTCGAGCTCGCGCTCCTCGTTCGCGAGGCGACGCGCTCGAAGCGCTTCGGCGACGACGCCAAGCCGGCCGCCGCGGCGCGCCGCTTCTGGCGCAACGGCGTCGATCTCGTGCAGGACGAGGCGTTCGACGTCGACGCGAAGACGCTGATGGGCTGACCGCTCGTCAGCCCTTCGTGACCATCAGCGCCGCGAGGAGGGCGAAGCCGAGCATCGCCACCAGCAGCGCGATCGCGAGGCCTCCTCCCGGCGCCCTCGCGGTCACGCGGTCACGGTCCGCCCCCGTCTCGTCGAGGTCGGCGTGGAGCATCGTCGCGCGCGCCTCGCGTGAGGCCGCCGTGAGGAGCAACACCTCGAGCACCGCCGCGGCGAAGAGCGAGCCGAGACCGATGAAGAGGCCGAGTCGATGGCTCGCGCGGTTCGCAGCGCCGCGCGTCGCCATCCCGTCGAGGGCGAGCCAGCGCGGGAACCCGCGCGCAGGGCGCTTCGCGAGCCACGGGCCGATGCTGCACGCCTCTTCCGGACGAACGCCGGGCGCGCCGCCGACGAGGAACGGCTTCGCGATCGCCGCGCCTGCGAGGCGCTCGGCGCCGCGCGGCTCGCCCGAGACGACCAGCCAGTGGAGCCCGGGGGCGAGCGGAGGCATCTCGAAGCGCGCGCGTGGGATGGGATCACCCGGCTCGATCGTTAGCGGGAGCGCCGCAGCGAACACGCGCCCGCGTTCGTCGTCGACCTCCGCGTAGACGACCGTGCGCGGGTTCGGCGCGACGAGCACGACCGTCTCCGCCTTCGCTTCGGGCACGAAGCGCGGTGCGCCGATGAAGAACGCGCCCGGCGCGACTGGCAGCGCTCCGAACCACACACCCGTTCGGCCGTCGGGATCCTTCGCATCGATCTGGACGCCGGCGACGTGACCCACCGCGACCGCGGCGAGCTCCGCCCAGCCGTTGCACCCGACCTTCGGCGCCTCGTTCTCGAGGCGGAGCCCGGCCTCGGGCGTGGCTTGTACGGTGACACGCGACGGATCGGGGGCGACGAGGCGCGCCCACAGCGGGGTGTCGAAGCCGACGACGAGCCGTTCGCCTTCGACGAGCACGTCGATCGCGATCGCGCCTTCGCGCTTCGACGGTCGTGCGGCCGCGCGCTCGCCCGTGTCGTCGGTATCGCGCGTCCAGCGGGGGCTCTGCCAGTCGACGAATCCGTGCGCGAGCGGCTCCGCCTCTCCGGCAGCGCGCACCTCGAGCTCGACGGGATCGTTCGGCGCGAGATCCGGGAGCGCCAGCGCCGCCTCCGCGATCCCGTCCATGTTGCTCGCGCCCGTCCAGCGCGACTCCTTTCCCTTGCTTCGTGCGACCACGGTGAGGTCGCGCATCGCGACCGTCTCGCGGACGCCGCGATCTTCGACGTACGTGAGGACCTGCCACGCGAAGGGAACCGGAGCGCCTGGGCTCGCCGGCGTGCCCGGCGGCGCGGCGAAGACGCTCGCGGCGCGCACCGCATTGCCGGCGCCGACGCGCAGGCCGATCATGAGCGTCGCGACCGCGACGATCGGCGCCAGGACGATGAGCGCGGTACGGCGCCGGTTCTTCGCCCGGGCCTTGGTCGGGACCTCGGGCGTCCGCTTCGTCGGGAGCGGCGGATCGGCGCTCGGCGGCTCCGAGTCGTGCTTCACGGCCCCCACCGCACGGTGACCTTCGAGCCGGGCACGTCGATCGCGATCGGCTCGTCGCCCTCGTCGCCCTTGCCGCCGAGTGCGCCCTTCGCGAGCACGATCTCGCGCACACCTTCGGCGGCGCGGACGTGAATGCCGCCGTCGTCGCGGCGCTCGACGTCGATGAAGGCGTCGCCTCCGCCGGCGCGCACGAGGCGGACACCGTACGCCTCGGAGTCCACATCGCGCACGCTCCGGAACGAGACGCGTGAAGGCCGCTCCGGCGCGACTGCGGAGGCCGCGCGATCGACGACGTGGCGAATGTGCTTCACGACGAGCGGCCCCTCGTGCCCCATTCCGTCGACGCGCTCGAGCTCGACGGAGAAGCCGGCCTTCTTCATCGCGTCGCGGAGCATCGTGCTCTGTTTCATCGGCGAGATGCGATCGTCCTCGCCGTGAACGAGGAAGACCGGCAGGTGGCGTGCGTTCTCGATCACGTCGAGCGCGTTCACGCGGCGTGCGCCCTTTTCATCGCCGAGGATCCCCTTCACGTAGGAGGAGAGATCGTAGCGGCTGTCGCCGAAGTAGCTCGCGACGAAAGCGAAGCGATCGGGCCGGTGGAAGGCGATCGTCGTCGCGCCCGCGCCGCCCATCGACGCGCCCCAGATCGAGACGCGCTGCCTGTCGATCGCGAGCTCACCGGCGAGCGCGTCGATCGCGCGCATCACCTCGTCCTCGGCGTCCGCGACGTAGAGCGAGTTGCCGAGGCCGCTCGGCATGAGGAGGACCATGTCTCGAAGGCCGGCCTGCTCGAGCAGCTCGTTGTAGGCTGCATACGTCCAGGGACTGCCGTTCCACGGATGGGCGCCGACGAGGAGCGCGGCCGGCCGCGTGCGATCGTGACCGCCGGGGACGAAGACGACCGCCTCTCCGCCGCCCTTCGCCGTGTGCGGGCTCGCGAACGTGAGGCGCGTGAGGCCGTCCGACGAACGCACGACCGCGCCGATGCGCGCGGGCTCGCTGCACGCGATTCGTTTCTCGTAGCTGCTCGCCGCGATCTCGATCGCGATTTCGTGGGGCGCGTCGTCCCCGAGGCGCAGGACGAGCGGACCCTTCGACCCACGATCCTTCACCATGCCGTCGACGAGGACACGCTCGCGCCCGTTGCAGTGCGGGACGAGCACGGCCTCTCCCTGCGCGCGGAAGCGGACGGTGTGGAGGCCGGGCGTCTTCGGGGCCGAGAGCTCGGCCCACGCGATCTCGGAGGCCGCGCCGCTCGCGCGTTTGATCGTCACGCGCTCGACCGCGGCCCCGGACACGGTGTCGTGCGAGAGATCGGCCGCGGCCGCGCGGGGGTAGGAGAGGATCGCCGCGAGCGCTCCAGCAGCCGCGAGCATGCCCGACGAACGCGCCCCGCATCGCGAATGATGTCTCCATACGCATCGAGTCGCATTGCGGCGCGGCATCAGGCGAAAGTTACCAGAGGCTCCAGCACCGACGCCCCGAGACGCTCCAGCACGATCCGAGACGCCGCGTTCGCGCCGTTTTCGATCACGTGTGTTGCTTGACAACTCACGACGCGAGGCTCAATGTTTGCGCGTTCCTCGTGGAGGAGCCGCGCGGCCTTTCGCCCACCTTGGGTGACGCGCGTTAGAAATATCACCCTAAGCCGTTGGGACGACCGAGCTGCTCCGGAGAGGAGCCCTCGGCGGTGGCCAAAGCTCACGGTGGGCGAGAAGGATCTCGCCCGATGTCATCGTCTCCTCGTTCCTCTGAAGGTCTTCGTCTCTCGACGCTCGCGGTTCGCGCGGGACAACCTCGGCAGGACGCCTTCGACGCCGTCACCACGCCGATCGCCTGCACGGCGACCTACGCGTTCTCGTCGAGCGCCGAGCTCCGCGACCACTTCGAGGGTCGCGTGCAGCGCGACGAATACGGCCGCTACGGCAATCCGACCGTTCGCGCCGCCGAGCAGAAGCTCGCAGCGCTCGAATGGCCGAGCTCGTCGACCACGGGCGCCGTCCTCTTCGGCAGCGGGATGGCGGCGATCACGACCGCGCTCTTCGCGCTCCTGAAGAAGGGGGACCACGTCGTGCTCCCGGGGGAAGGCTACCGGCGGACGCGCGCATTCGTCACGCAGGTGCTGGCACGCTTCGGCGTCGAGTGCACCGTCGTCCCCGCCGGCGACGCCGAGGCGCTTGCCCGCGCGATCGAGCCGCGGACGCGCGTCATCCTCACCGAGTCGCCGACGAACCCGTACCTGCGTGTCGTCGACCTGCCGGCGCTCGTCGAGCTCAAGCGCCGTCATCCGCGCGTGAAGCTGATCATCGACGCTACCTTCGCGACGCCGGTGAACATGCGCCCGCTCGAGCTCGGGGCGGATCTCGTGGTCCACTCCTGTACGAAGTACCTCGGCGGGCACAACGATCTCCTCGCCGGCGTCGTGTGCGGCGACGAGGCGCTCGTCTCGCTCATCCGCGACGCGCGGGACGTGATCGGTGGCGTGCTCGATCCGCACGCGGCCTATCTCCTCCTGCGCGGCCTCAAGACGCTTCCCCTCCGGGTCGAGCGGCAGAACACGACCGCGCTCGGGATCGCCCGCTGGCTCGAGACGCAGCCGGGCGTCGAGCGCGTCTACTATCCCGGCCTCGCGAGCCACCCCGACCATGACGTCGCAAAGCGGCTGCTCTCCGGCTCGGGCGGAGTCGTGAGCTTCGTCCTTCGCGCGGACCTCGACACCACCGCGCGCGCGCTCGACGCGTGTCGCCTCGCGGCCATCGCGCCGTCGCTCGGCGGCGTAGAGACGTTGATCGAGCAGGTCGCTCTGATGTCGTACTACGGCCTCTCGAAGGAGGAGCGCGCGGCGCTCGGGATCGCCGATGGTCTCGTGCGTCTCTCCGTGGGCCTGGAGGACCCGACGGACATTCGCGACGACCTCGCCCGCGTGCTCGAGGTCGTGCGTCGTGCGGCTTCGGGCGCGGACGGCGCGAGGGAGACGAAAGAGGTGCGTACCCTCAGTTGAGACGGCCTCGCCTGAGAGGGCCTCGCCGTCGCCGGCACCGGAATCGTCGGGGCGCGCTCCTCGCGCCGTACGCTCGCATGAGCTCGTGCTCGAGCTCGAACTCGTGCCGTCGCGCGCTCCCGCGGTCGTTCCGGTATCGCGCTCGTCTCCCTCTCGAGGGCGCCGCGCTCCCGCTGCCCAACCGCGGCTCGGCGCCGTGCCGTGGATGGCAGCGAGCGGAGCTCATCATTGGTCCGCCGCCGCGCTGGGCCGAATGACACGCCCAGAACGGCCGCGGACGCGCAGAAACGAGCGGGCTCGGGGGGGTGATTTGGAGACAAAGCTTGTCAAACGGCGCCACCGTCCCTTAAACCCCCTCCCTGGAATGTCTTCCGCCGCCGCAAGCACGGGCCGACCTGTCGATGGATCGTTCATCCGCTCCCGGTTGGGGTCGTTCCTCGCCGTCGTCCCTCTGACGATCTGGACGATCGACCACCTCTGGAACAACCTCGCAGCCTTCAAGGGCGCCGAGGCCTGGCAGTCGCAAGTCACCGAGTACTCGCACCCGATCGCGTTCGTCGCCTCGTCGCTCGTCGCGCTCCTGCCGCTGGCGCTCCACACGATCTGGGGCATCGGCCGCCTCCGGACGTCGAAGGTGAACATCGCCCGGTACCCGTACTTCAGCAACCTGAAGTACATCCTGCAGCGGATCACGGCGGTCGGCGTCCTGTTCTTCCTCGGCGCGCACATCTGGCTCGCGATGCTTCAGCCGCGCCTGGTGGTGGGCCGGCCCGAGCCGTTCGCCGACATCGCGCACGAGATGGCGCATCACGTGCCGACGCTGCTCGTCTACACGCTCGGCGTCCTCGGCGTCTCGTATCACCTCGCCAACGGGCTCCACACGTTCGCGATGGGCTGGGGCATCGCCACCAGCCGCCGCGCGCTGCGGAAGCTCCAGGCCGTCATCTGGGTCGTCTTCCTCGGAATGCTCGCGATGGGCTGGGGCTCCATCTACGCGCTCTACGATGCGGGCAGCCAGCTCCCCGCGACGACCGTGCAGCAGACGAACGCCTCGCGCTGACCGTCGCAGCGCCGTCGCTTCGGCGGGGGCGCCCACTGCGGAGTCTCTTGGGGGGCACGGCTGTGTCCGTCGGGTGACGCCATCGGGGTGCCGTGATATTCGGCGGCGATGGTATCCAGGCGGGTCTTCGGCGTAGGCGTGTCGCTCGCCGCCGGCCTGCTGCTCGTCGGATGCGAGAAGGACGACCCGAACGAGATCAAGGTCGGGGCCTACCTCTCACTCTCGGGCGCCGACTCCACGTTCGGCACGGACACCCGGGAGGGCATCGAGCTCGCCGTCGAGGAGACGAACGCGGGCGGTGGCGTGAGGGGCAAGCGGATCCGCGTCATCTACGAGGACGACAAGTCGAACACGTACGAGGCGGTGCAGAAGGTCCGCCAGCTCATCGACCGCAACAAGGTCGTCGCGATCCTCGGTGAGGTCGCCTCGAGCCGTTCGCTCGCCGCCGGGCTGATCGCGAACACGAGCCACGTGCCGATGGTCACGCCTTCGTCGACCGCGGTCGAGGTCACCCGGAACCGGAAGTGGGTGTTCCGCACGTGCTTCACCGACGATCAGCAGGGGGCCGTCGCCGCGCGGTTCATCACGAACGACCTGAAGAAGAAGAAGATCGGCCTCTTCTTCGCGGCGCAGGACTCCTACTCGTCCGGGCTGGCGCGCGCCTTCCGGACCGAGATCCGGAAGCTCGGCGGGGAGATCGTCGTCGACAAGGGCTACCAGAAGGGCGAGACGAACTTCCGCACGTACCTCTCGGAGCTGAAGGCCGCGAATCCCGAGGTGGTGTTCGTGCCGAACTACTACAACGAGATGGTGCTCATCGCCCGTCAGGCGAAGGAGATCGGCATCCCGGGGAGCATGTTCGTCGGTGGTGACGGGTGGGACTCGTCGAACCTCGTCGACGGTGCCGGCGCCGAGCTCGAAGGCGCGCACTTCACGAACCACTACGCGCCCGACGTGCCGTGGGAGAACTCGAAGAAGTTCGTCACCGCGTTCACTGCAAAATACAAGCACCTGCCGACGAGCCTCACGGCGCAGGGCTACGACTCCGCGAAGCTCCTCTTCGACGCGATCGAGCGCGCGACCGAGCCGACGCCCGCCGCGATCCGCGATGCTCTCGAAGCCACGAAGGACTTCAAGGGTGCGACCGGCACGATGACGATGGACAAGGATCACAACGCGAACAAGCCGATCGTCGTCGTCCGAATCGAAGACAAGAAGTTCCTCTACGCGACCCAGCTCCTGGCGGAGTGAGCCCCACGTGAAGATCCTCGAGGCCATCCTCACCGGCATCACCCAGGGCGCGATGATCGCCCTCGTGTCGCTCGGCTACACGATGGTCTACGGCGTGCTGAAGCTGATCAACTTCGCTCACAGCGAGGTGTTCATGATGGCCGCCTACTTCGGCCTCGTCTTCCTCGCGCTGCTCATCGGTGACGTGTCGTCGGTCGACGGGATCATCTCGCAGGCGAGCGCGACGACGACCTTCGCGTCGGTCTTCGGCGTCCTCCGCGGACACCCGCTCGCGGCGACCGCGGCCGCGACGATCCTCGCGATGCTCGCCGCGTCGGCGCTCGGCGTCGGCGTCGAGCGCGTCGCGTATCGACCGCTCCGGGGCCGAGGGAAGGGGGCGCTCGTCCGCGTGACCCCGCTCGTCACCGCACTCGGGATGTCGGTCCTGCTCCAGAACCTGGCGCAGCTGCTCTTTTCGGCGCGCTTCCGGCCCTACCCGCAGGTCCTCGAGGGCGAGGTCCAGGTACCGGGGCTCGGCCCGATGACGAGCTCGCGGGCGCTCATATTGGTGACGGCGATCGTCGTGATGGCGATGCTCGAGCTGATCGTGAAGCGGACGTGGTTCGGCAAGGCGATGCGTGCCCTCAGCGCGAACGAGGAGGCCGCTCGTCTGATGGGCATCCGCACCTCGCGGGTCATCTCGATGACGTTCGCGCTCGGCTCGTCGCTCGCGGCGCTGGGCTCGGTGCTCTTCTGCCTCGATCAGTCGCAGGTCTACCCGACGATGGGCGTCGTCATCGGCACGCGCGCGTTCCTGGCGGCGGTGCTCGGCGGGATCGGAAGCATCACGGGCGCGATGCTCGGTGGGCTCCTCATCGGGATCATCGGCGAGCTCGTGAAGCTCACCGACTATTCCGGCGGCGTCGACGTCCTCGTCTTCCTCGTGCTCATCCTCGTCCTCCTCGTACGGCCCGCGGGGCTGCTCGGCTCGACGCGCATCGAGAAGGTCTAGCGTCCCGAGCCCGAGGTCTCTCGGGCTCCGATCGCGAGCGCGGCACCTCGGTTGCATCTCGCGCCGCGGAGGTTCCGTCATGACGAGCGTTCGCCGCCGAGTCCTGTCGATCGCGTGCGTGGGGTTGGGTGTCTTGGCCGCTGCCGGATGCAAGCGCGAGCGCGCGCACGAAGGCGGGTCGGGCTCCACCACCACCCGGAGCGCGGAGGTCCGACTGATGACGGAGTCCGCCACCGCCCGCATGGCCGACGCGCGCTGCAACCGCGAGCTCGACTGCACGCATGTCCGCGCGGGGCAGGCCGCCGCGACCCTCGAGGGCTGTCGGAGTCGGACCGGTAGTGAGCTTTCGAGGTCGCTGAACCCGGAGGCGTGCCCGCGCGGAATCGATCAAGCCCAGCTCGTTCAATGCGTCGCTGCGCTCGAGCATTCAAGCTGCGTCGACCCGATCGGCGCGCTCATCGAGTACGAGGACTGCAAGATGAGCAAGCTGTGCCTTGCGGGCGAAGGGCCCTGATCGCTCGCTCGAAGGGTCTTCGGGACTACGTCGCCGTCTTCGGTCGTGGAGGCGGGGCGCGGTCGGGGCGGACGATGACCTTTTCCTCGACGCGCCTGCTGTCGACGGCGTCGACGAGGTCGTCCACGTCGAGCTCGTGCAGCGGCCCCTTCTCCTCGTCCTCGAGGCGCATCGCTTCGAGCACGAGCGCGCCGACGGAGGCGCGGGGGCCGGGGAGCGAGCGGCTCTCTCGCGGCTGGAACGAGAAGCGTCCGGCGCGCCACGAGAGCACTTCCCGAAGCACCTCGAGCGCGGGCCGTGGGGCTCCGGCGACCTCGGTGCTGGCGAAGAGGCCGTCGGTGAGGGCGAGCGAGGCTCGCTTGCCGCTCATCGCGACCACCTCGACGAGCCCGCTCCGGCGCTCCATCTCGAACATCATCAGCAGGCTCGCCAGCGGAAACGCCGAGAGGTCGCCTCGGATCGCGGCGGCGATCGACGTCGAGGACGGCGAGCCCTCGACGTCCTTGCCGTCGAGCCGGCGCGCCATCGCGATGAGCGCGGCGATCTGAGCCACGATGTCGTCGTCGGAGACCGGGCGCGCGAGGAAGACGTCCGCGCCCACGTTCAGGCTCTGGGTGCGGACACCACGGTCCGTCGCTTCGCCGACGAAGAGGATCGGCACCTTCGAGATCGAGCCCGGCTCGGTTCGGACCTTGCGCGCGACCCAGGCGCCGTCGATGTCGGGCAGCTCGGGGTTCAGGACGATGCAGTCCGGCACGGTCTCGCAAGCCTTGCGAAACCCGACGATCGCCTCACCACAGGCGTCGACGACATACCCTTTCTCCTGAAGGGCGCGGACGAGAGCAGTGCCTACCCGTTCGTCCGCGTCGATCACGAGCACGCGGCCTCGGATCACGGCCTGTATCTAGCATGCACCTTCGCCAGCCGCGAAAACCCTGACGAAGGTTCGTGGTGCACGCTTCCTCCGCCGGCACGCGGTGGTGCCATCCATGTAGCAAACGCTGAGCGCGCGGCGCGCATGCCCGGCCTGCGAACGGGCGGAGCGGTGCCACACGTGATTGTGGATGAGGAGCACCTCGCCGGCCACGGCAGGGATCGGCTGAGCCAGCGCCTCCGCGCCGATCTCTTCGAGCTTTTCGTTCGGCACGACGCCGCCCAGCGGCGTGGCAAGCCCAGCCTTGTGCGTGCCCGGCGCGACCTCGACGCATCCTCCGTCGAGCGGTGCGTCATCGAGCGCGGTCCAGACCTGGAGCGTGGGGTCGCGATCGAGGCCCCAGAACTCGCCGCCGTCCTGATGCCACGGCAGATTGGAGCCGCCGCCCGCGTGCTTGTTCATGAGGAAGGCTCGATAGAGCGTCACGTCGACGTTCGGATAGACGCGCGACGCGATGCGGCGAAAGACGTCGCTCGTGATCCACTCCCAGAACAAGGGATCGAGCTCGAGCTTCTCGACCTTGCGGTACTTGAGCGACGGGCCCTTCCACCCCTTGCCGTACTCGAGGTCCTCGTAACGCCCGGACTCCGAATCGTGCTGGAAGAAGAGGCCCGGGTAGCTCACCTCACCGAGCATGATCGCGTCGGCGCGCTCGCGCAGGCGTGCGACCGTCTGCTCGTCGGCGAGCTTGCCGAGACGAGCCCAGCCGTGTTCGCGGTAGTGCGCGATCGCGTCGTCGAGCTTCGCGTCGTCGATGTCCATCAGCGCACGTACTTCGTGTCGGTTCCCGTCCACGTCCGGTAGAGCGCGTCGATGCGAGCGCGCACCTCCGGCGAGAGCGCGCGCTTGCAGGCGAGGGCGCCCTCGTCGAGCTGCGCGACGCTCGCGGGTCCGAGGAGGATCGAGTCGACGCCGGGCGCGCCCGCGAGCCACGCGTAAGACAGCTCGAGGAGGCTCATGCCCTCCGCCTTCGCGATCTCGGCGAGCGTGTCGACGCGGTCGAACATCGCGTCCGTGAAGTAGCGCCCCTGGTAGAGGCGGTTCTTGTCGAAGCGCGACCCCTTCTGCGTGGCCCCGTCGCGCGTGTGCTTGCCGGTGAGGAGGCCGCCTGCGAGCGGGTTGTAGACGGTCGTGTGGATCCGATAGCGGCGCGCGAACGCGAACCACTCGATGTCGAGCTGGCGCAAGAGCACGTTGTAGAGCTGCTGCGCGATCGCGGGCTTCGGAAGACCGCGCTTCTTCAGCGCGTCGCCGTCGGCCAGGTGCATCATCTCGAGCACCTGCCAGGCGGCGTAGTTCGAGACGCCCCAGGCCCTGATCTTCTTCTTCGCCACGAGGTCGGCGACGGCGTCGAGGGTCTCCTCGATCGGCGTGCCGTGGTCGGGCACGTGGAGGTAATAGATGTCGACCCAGTCGGTGCCGAGGCGCCGGAGGCTCTCGTCGATGGCGGCTTCGATCCGCGCCGGGCTGAGGCCCTCGGGTTTGCCGTCGACCCGACCGAACCCGCACTTGGTGGCGAGCACCACTTCGTCCCGCTTCCCCTTCAGCGCACCGCCGACGATGCGCTCGGAGATGCCGTCGCCGTAGGCGTTCGCGGTGTCGATGTGACGGATGCCGAGCTCGAGAGCGCGCGCGAGGATCCTCTTCGATTCGGCCTCGTCGGTGCGGCGTCCGAAGTTCATGGCGCCGAGGCAGGTCGGCGCAGCGCGGTCGCTCGGGCCGCCGGCCGCATCGGCCGTGCGGAGCTCGAGCACCTTCTGGAGAAGGGGCGATTCCACGCGGCTCGATTAGCACCGTGAGCGCCTCGAGCGTAGTGCTCGGTCGGCCGGGCTTGGAGTGGAGCGTAACTCTTAAATGAGTTACCGGTGGGGGATGTCTTCATGCACGGGCTCGCGGAGCCCCTCGGGGGGCTAGTAGACTGCCGGCCGGGAGACCTCTTCAGGGGACACATGACGAACGAAAAGCTCGCGATCCTCGTCGGCGGAGGCCCTGCGCCTGGCATCAACAGTGTGATTGGGGCAGCGACCATTCGCGCCTGTACCTCAGGTGTCGAGGTCATCGGCATCCAGGATGGCTACCGCTGGCTCATGGAGGGTGACACGTCACGAGTGACCGCCCTCACGATCGCCGACACGAGCCGCATTCACTTCCGCGGCGGCTCGCACCTCGGGATCTCGCGCGCGAACCCGACGAAGAGCCCGGAGCTCCTCGCGAAGTGTCTCGACACGCTCGATCGCCTCGGCGTCGGGATGCTCATCTCCATCGGCGGTGACGACACGTGCTTCAGCGCGTCGACGCTCGCGAAGGCGTCGAAAGGACGGCTTCGCGTCGTCCACGTCCCGAAGACGATCGACAACGATCTCGATCTCCCTCAGGACGTCTATACGTTCGGCTTCCAGACGGCGCGCCACATCGGCGTCGAGATCGTCAAGAACCTGATGGTCGACGCGAAGACGACCTCGCGCTGGTACTTCACCGTCGCGATGGGCCGAAAGGCGGGCCACCTCGCGCTCGGGATCGGCAAGTCCGCCGGCGCCACGCTCACGCTCGTGCCCGAGGAGTTCACCGCGCACGCGGGGCCCGACGGCGTTCGTCTCCGCGAGATCGTCGACACCCTCGCGGGCGCGGTCATCAAGCGCCTCTCGCAAGGTCGCCCGGATGGCGTCGCGGTGCTCGCCGAGGGCCTGGTCGAGGTGGTGAATACCGCCGACATCGCAGGCCTCGAGGGCGTCGAGCGCGACGCTCACGGCCACATCCGCATCGCCGAGGTCGACTTCGGCAACATCGTGAAGGCCGCCGTGCAGCGGAGGCTTTCCGAGCTCCGCATCACGAGCACGATCGTCTCGAAGAACATCGGCTACGAGCTCCGCTGCGCCGATCCGATCCCCTTCGACATGGAGTACACGCGCGACCTCGCCTACTGCGCGGCGCGCTACGCGATCGAAGGTGGCGATCAGGCGCTCATCAGCATCCAGCGTGGGCGCTTCGTCCCGGTGCCGTTCGACAAGATCATGGACCCGCATACGGGCCGCATGCGCGTACGCATGGTCGACGTCGAGTCCGACCGCTACAAGATCGCGCGGAGCTACATGCTTCGCCTTCGCGCCGCCGACTTCGAGGACAATGTCGAGCTCGCGCGCCTCTCCCAGGCCGCGAACCTGAAGCCCTCCGAGTTCGTCGAGCGTTTTGGCTACCTCGCCGAGGGCGACCCGCGCACTAGCATCGCCCCGATGCGCGCCGCCACCCCGAGCCAACCGCCGGGCAGCTGACGGCACGGAGCGCCTCGAGCGGGACGCGCGTCCGTTCGGGCGCGCGTCCGCGCACTATTTCTTGAACAGCTTGCCGAACAGGCCGCCGAGTGTCTCCGGCGGTGCGGGCTTGCTCGCGGTTCCCCCGCTCATCCCCGGCGGCGGCTTGCTCACTCCGCCGCGCATGTTGTGGAGGCGGACCTCGCGCATCGCGTCGAGGTTGCGCGGGTTCAGCTCCGCGGCCTTCTTGAAGTCCTTGAGCGCCTTGTTCGGCTCGTCGGCGCGCTTGTAGAGCATGCCGCGGTAGAAGAACGCGCGCTCGCAGTTCGGGTTCTTCTGGATGCAGCGGTCGAGCACGAGGGTCTTCTCGAGCGTCTTCTCGCGGCTCAGCCACTCGGGCCTCTGTGCATCGAGCCACGCGAGCGTCGCCAGGTAGTCGGCCTGCTCGCTGTCGAGCGCCACGCAACGCTTGATGATCTCGTATGCTTGGGGGTCGCCCATGTTCCTCTTGAGGAGGAACTCCGCCTTCTGGAACTCGGTCGCGGCCTCGAGGATCGCCTGAATCTTCGCCTGGTCGTCGGGCGTCGCCCCGCCTTCCTTGAGCAGCGTCATGTAGTCCTGACGCTTGCTCGCATCCATCAGCGTGGCGTGCGCTTCCGTCAGGTGGGTGAAGACCTTGCTGCACGCGTCCTTCACGTCGACGAGCGCGGGCGGGAGACGGTCCGGGTGCCACACCTTCGCGAGGCCGATGAAGGCCTTCTGCACGGCCTCGGGCGCTGCATCGCGTTCGATGCCGAGCATCTGGAAGTAGTCCTGCGAGGTGATCTGCTCGGCGCGCTCGAGGATCTTCGTCTTGAGCGCGTTCTGCTCTGCGGTGAGCGGACGGGTGCTCGGTGGCGGCGCGGCCGAGCTCGTCGCTGCCGGCGGCGGAGGATCCGTGGTGCCGAGGCCGTGCGGGACAGCTGCCGGCGCGGGGACGCTCGGCGCGGGGACGCTCGGCATCGCCGGCGGCATCGCCGACTGCTGGATCGTTTGCGTGATCATCGAGCCGATGTCCATCAAGCCGCCCGGGCTCGCGGCCGGTGCGTTGATGACGGGCTCGACCGGCAGAGCGGGCGAGGAGGCCGGCGGCGGCGGAACGAATGCGCCCGTCGGCGGTTGCTGCATGCCGAACGCGCTGCCGGGCGCCCTCATCCCCGGGCTCGACGCGCGCTCGTCGTTCGCTCCCGAGTGAGCGACCTGCTCCTCGACGATCAGCGGAGCCCGCGCCGCCTGCCGCTGGAGCTGGACGCGCGCGAATGCCTGTCCGCTCGACGGCGGGCCTTGCGGGTTCATGGCCTGCCGGGGGGCGGGCGCGCTCGGCTGCGGTGGTGGCGCGGCCTGCGCCTGCGCCTGCGCATCGAGCAGCTCCACCTGCTTCATGATCATCAGGAAGTAGACGAGGATCTGCCCCACGCCTGGCCCGACGATGTTCGTGATGTCGACCACGCGTACCGGCCGCTGGCGCAGCAGCTCGATGGCCTGCCACTCGTTCGGAGCGAACGCGAAGCGCTCGAGCTGCGAGCTCGGTGAGGCCCGGAGCAACGCGGTGCCGGCGCGCCGGAGCGTGGCATCGACGTGCTCCCACGCCGGAGCCTCGCGTACACCGCGCCAGAGCACGGGGAACGGATCGATCGGCGTTGGTGGGCCTCCGAAACCCTGGAGCAGATCGATGCCGTCGTAGTACGCGAACGTCGTTTCGGTCGGCAGGCCGAAGAGGTGTTCGACCTTGCGCTCCACTTGAGAGCGAAGCGCCGCATCGAGCCGGGCTGGATCGATCGCGCCCATCTCGAGAAGGACTTGCCCCTGGAGCCGGGAGCTCTCCTGCATCCGGGCGAGCGACGTCTGGAGCTGATCCGGCGAGATCATTCCGAGCTCCGTCATCACGGTGCCCAGGTAGTGCATCGGCTGATGCGTGCGGATCTTCGCCGGACAGCCGCCGATCACGAGCATCGTCGCCGTCGAGATCGCGCCTTGCGAGAGCTCGAACGTCCCCGTCAGTCGACGCTCGAGCGCGTAGACGAGGAGATGAGGGAAGGGCGTCTTCACGAACGCCCCTGACGCGGTTGGTGCCGGAAGCGGATTTTGCATCGCGGCTAGCTCCCCCAGTCTACACGCATGGTGAACGTCGAGAAGGATCAAGCGCCGGTCGACGGGCGCCTCGTCTCACCTCGCCCCATCTCGCCGCCTCTCGCTCTGGGCGCTGGTTTTTGCCCGTGTCCGGATCTCGTCGTCGTCTCGTCATGGTCTCGTCACCGATCGCTCACCACTGCGCGTGGTTGGGGCGCGAGCCCCAAGTTGGGCTCGCGCCGCTACGATCTGCAGCGCGAAAGCCTCGAGCGAAACTCCACATCATATCCCGGCCGAGGGCCCTCGGTCATCCTTCTCGCTCGTTCATTGCGGACGCGCGGGAGGGAGATGCGCAGGAGGGGGGAAGGCCCCTCAATTCGAGTCCGCCGAGTCCGCGGAGTCCGCGGAGTCCGCCGAGTCCGCCGTGTTCGCCCCGGCTCCCTCACTCGGCTTCGTGGCGACTCCGCGGATGGTGGGGCGGACGATCGGGAGCGCCTTTCGCATGCTCTCTTTCGTCAGCGACTCGATGGTGAAGCCGGCGCGCGCGATCGCTGCTTCGGTCCCGCGGGTGAGGTGGCAGTTGCCCGCGAGCCGACTCCAGATCGGCTCGACGCGCGCCTGCCATCGAAGGCGGCTCGGGGCGTCTTCCGCAGCAACGTGCTCGAGGAAGAGGAAGGCACCGCCGGGGCGGAGGACGCGGAGGACCTCCGCGAGCGCCTGCGCGGGATCCGGCACCGAGCAGAGCACGAGCGTCGAGACGACCGCATCGAAGGAGCCTGCCTCGAACGGGAGCGCGCTCACGTCGGCGCGTATGACCTCGGCGCGTGCGGCCTCGGGCCGTCGCCGGAGGCGAGTGAGCATGTGCTCCTCCGGGTCGGTGAGGACGAGGCGCTCGAGGGTAGGGGGGTAGTGAGCGAGGTTCGCGCCGGTGCCGGCTCCAATCTCGAGCACCCGCTTCGCCCGAATGGGCTCGGACAGTCGACCGAGGAGATCGTGGCGCCAGTCCGAGAGGCAGGCGCGCTCGGTCCTGCGCATGAATGGGTCGTATGCGGCGGCAAAGAGCCAGCTCATGTTCCCGTTCCCCTTCCCGATCGGGCGTCGGTCGCCCTCGGGTCCTTGCTAGCGCGCCTCCCAACGCGCGTCGACCGGCGTCGGTCGCCCTGTCCCTGGGCTCGGCCGAAGGACCCGATGTGCGAGCAGGACCGCTCCGCGCCTGTCTACCGGCCACGGCTGTGGCAGAATCGCAGGAACGCCCAGATGTCGAGCGCCGCTCCAGTCCCGATCCAGATCGCGCAGTTCGAGACCGTGCGCCGGCTCGGGTCGGGCGGGATGGCGGAGGTCTTCCTCGCCAAGAAGCGTGGTGCCGAGGGCACCTACAAGGTCGTCGTCGTCAAGCGCATCCTGCCCGCGTACACGACGTCGCGTCGCTTTCGCTCGATGTTCATCGACGAGGCGCAGCTCGCGACACGCCTGAACCACCCCAACGTCGTCCAGGTCTACGAGTTCTCCAACGAGGGCGACGACGGGCACATCCTCGCGATGGAGTACGTCGAGGGATGCGACCTCGGCCATCTCATGAGCGCGGCGAAGAGCACTGCAACGCGCATCCCGCCATGGGTCTCGTCGTGGATCATCGCCGAGGCGGCGAAGGGCCTCCACTACGCACACGAGAAGCGCGACGAGGGCGGTGCGCCGCTCGACATCGTCCATCGTGACGTCTCTCCGCAGAACGTCCTCCTCTCCTACGAGGGCGTCGTGAAGATCGCGGACTTCGGGATCGCGAGCGCACGCCTCGTCGACGAGGAGGCTGGCGTCCTCAAGGGCAAGTTCGGGTACATGTCCCCCGAGCAGGCACGCGGAGAGAAGGTCGATCGACGGAGCGACCTCTACTCGCTCGGCGTGATCCTCTGGGAGTGCCTCACGGGCCGACCGCTCCACGGCGGGCTCGGAGGAGAGGCGCTCCTCGCCGTCGTTCGTTCCGGCAAGGTCGAGCCGCCGAGCGTCTATCGGAGCGATCTCCCCGAAGAGCTCGAGACGATCGTGATGAAGCTCCTCGCGCCGAACCGCGAGGATCGCTTCGTGTGCGGTCGTGACGTCGCCGCGGCGGTCGCGCGCGCGATGCTCGTGCAGCAGGTGCTCGTCGACGCCTCCTCCCTCGAGCAGACGATCGAGGAGCTCGTCCCGCGCTCGGGGCCGGCGCTCAAGAGCAGCGAGGTGCCTCCGCCGCACGTCCCCGAGCACCACACGCAGGCGGCGGCGCCCGTGGCGCTCGCTCAGGGAGACGGCGCGCGTGAGGTCTCGCGCGTTCCGAGCCCGTCGGTCCCGCCTGGTGCGAGGGCGAGCATCCTGCCTGGACCGCCGTCGAAGCGCTCGGACGCTCGCGAGGTGCGGCACGTGGCGATCGTCACGCTGCGGCTCGTGCCGGGCGGGGAGGAGTACTCGCTCGACGACACCGAGCGTCGAGCCCTGGCGCGTGCGCTCGAGCGATCGCGCTCGATGCTCGGCGACATGGCCTACAAGCGCGGCATGCGCTGGGTGTGGACCGGCGACTTCGAGGCGCGAGCGATCGCCGGCCTCGGCGCGAAGCCCGCGAAGGCCGCTTCCGATACCGCCTGGCTCGCGGTCGAGACCCATGAGGCGCTCCAGGGCATCGCGGACGACCTTCCTCATCCCGTCGGCGCGTCGCTCTCGATCGTGCGCGGGATCGCTTCGGGGACGCGCGATCCCGAGGGCAACCTCGTTCGCTACGTGCTCCACGAACCGGTGACGTACCTCGCCGACGTACTCGCGCACGCGACACCGATCGGCACGACATGGGTCGCCGGCGGTGTCTATCGTCAGGTCCGTCGCGGCTTCCGCTGGCACGACGCACCCACGCTCGACCTGCATCGGTCCGACGTCGCGCCCGTGCAGAACCTCCCGCCGACGATGCGGATCTACACGCTCGAGCGGAGCCTCTCGCGTGAGGAGATGGCGCAAGAGCAGGCGAGCGCGCAGAACGACCTCATCGGTCGCGACGCCGAGAAGGCCGAGCTCCACGCAGCCTACCACGCAGCCGTCAAAGGCTCCGATAGCTCGCCTACCGGCCTCGTCATCACGCGAGTGGTCGTCGGCGAGCTCGGTATCGGCAAGTCCGCGCTCGTCGCGACGTTCACGGACGAGGTGCCCCCGAACGCGCGGGTCGTCCGAATCGAATGCTCGCCCGTGCGGATCGAGGTCCCGTACAACACGCTGGCCGACTTCGTGCGCGACGCGGTCGGCGCGAGCGGTGACGAGTCGTACGAGGACATGGCGCTCCTCATTGCGCGCGCCGGTGGTGGAGGCGGTGACGAGACGAGCCCGACGGTCGCGCGGCTCGCGGAGATCGCTTCGAACCAGCAACAACGGCAGGAAGGCAGCGAGGACGAGGACGCTCACTATCGGAAGAAGCTCCTCGTGAGCGGCGTCCGTCATCTCGTCGCGGCGATCGCTCTCGAGCAGCCGCTCGTCATCGTCGTCGACGGACTCCAGTGGGCGGACAAACCCTCCCTCGATCTGCTCACCGAGCTCCTGAAGCAGCAGGACCCGCTGCCGGTGCTCGGCGTTCTCGTCACGCGCCCCGACGATCGCGTCGCGAACCTCCTCGAGGGCAAGGTCCGCATCGATCTCCACGGTCTCTCGAGCGAGGAGCAGATCCGCCTCGTCGAGACGCGTCTCAATGTGCGCGAGGGCGTGCGCCAGGTGTGCGCCGAGCTCTTGCCGCGTGTCGGCGGCAACCCCTTCTACCTCCTCGAGATGATCGACGCCCTGCTCGAGCGTGGCGTCCTCGAGATCCGAGGGGACGCGCTCGTGCGCGAAGGAGGCGGTGAGCTCGACGCGATGGTGCTGCCGTCGACGCTGGAGCAGCTCCTCGCCGATCGAATCCACGAGCTGCCGGGCTCCGAGCGCATCATCGTCGACTGGCTCGCGATCGCCGGAGGTCCGCTCGGCTTCGCCGACCTCGCGAAGCTCAACACGCGGGCCTCGCTCCGTGCGAGCGAAGACGCGATCGTGCGGCTCTGCACGCGTGGCCTCTGCGATCGCAAAGGCGACGTGCTCGACTTCCGTCATCCGCTCACGCGCGACGTCGCATACGCGACGCTCGACGCGACGACGCGCTCGAGGATGCATCGCTCGCTCGGGCAGCACCTCGCCGAGACCTCCCTGGCGCGGGGCGTCTCGGCCGCGATCGTGGCGCGTCATCTCGTGAAGGGTGACGCGGGCGAGCGGGCGGCGGTGTTCTATCTCGAGGCGGCGAACGCGGCGCGGAACGCGTATCAGATGCAGCTCGCGGTCCGCTACTTCCTCCGCGCGGCGCAGTATCTGCCGACCGCCGACATCCGGAAGCTCGGCGTCTACGAGGCGCTCGAGGCGACCTTCCGCGTCCTCGGCCGGAGGGCGGAGCGCGTCCGCCACCTCGAGAACCTCCGGCGCACCGCGAAGCTCATCGCCACGCCTCGCGCTGCGTGCCTCGCGCTCCTCCGCACCGCGCGTTACGACCTCGACGAAGGGCATCTCGCGCACGGGCTCCCGGTCGCGAAGAAGGCAGCGAGCCTCGCCCACGCGTCGGCGTATCCGAACTACGAGATCGAGGCCGAGCTCCTCGTGAGCGAGCTCGCGCGCGAGATCGGAGACGTGCAGGGCGCCCTCGCGGCGAGCGACCGCGCGCTCGCCGCATGCAACCCTACGGTGAACCCCGGCGTGCCGGTTCGCATGCGCGCGGACGTTCTCCGTACGCGCGGCGTCCTCCTCCGGCGCGTCGGGCGCGTGCGCGAGGCGGTCGATGCCTACGTCGAGGCGATCGCCGTGTTCCGCAAAGTCGGGGCGCGCAGGGCCGAGGCGCGCGCGAAGAACGCGCTCGCGTACGCGATGTTCGTCCAGGGGCGCTACGAGGACGCGATCGCGCTGGCGCTCGAGTCGATCCGGATCGACCTCTCCGTCGGCGGGCGCTTCCAGCTCGCGAAGACGCTCACCAACATCGGCCACTCCTACGCCCGCCTCGGCGACATGCCGCGCGCGCAGGCGTACCTCAAGCGCGCGCGCGAGGCGCACGAGCGCTACGGCGATCAGGACGGCCGCGCGGACACCTTGCTCGTCTCGGCGGAGGTCATGCTGGAGCTGGGCGATGTCGACGGCGCGGAGGCCTACATCCGCGAGGCCTCGCAGATCGCGCAATCGACCGGCAACGCCTACGACATCACGCACGCATCGGTCGTCGGTGGCGCGCTCGCGCGGTATCGCCGTGATGCGCCGATGGCGATCCACAATGCGCTCTCCGCGCGGCGTTCGGCGGAGCACCAGGCGCTCGTCGCGTATCACTTCTACGCAATGGCGGTCGAAGCCGCGGCGCGCGTCGACGCGGGCGAGGTGCACGCCGCGACGCTCCTCGCGACGACGGCGCTCGGCGCGGTGGAGGCGCTGCAGGGCTGCGAGTACGGCCTCGAGATCCGTGTCCTCTGCGCGGACGCGCTCAAGCGAGCGGCGTCACCTCAGGCGCCGCAGGCTCGCCAGAAGGCCGTCGACTACGCAGCGGCGCTGGCCGGAACGATCCGCGACCCGCGCCTCAAGCGCCGGTTCACGGAGCGTCCGCTGGTCACGACGCTGTTCGACGACACGCCGACGCCGGAGCGCGGCTCGCGGACCGATGACTCGTCGCTGGTTCTCGGGAGTCGTCCGTCATCGGGCCCTTGGCGTGTGGGAGAGAGCGGCTCGCGCTGAGGCACCTCCTGCGCCTGCGCGCCCAGCTCTGCCGCGACCCGCCGATCGGGAGCTCGAAAGCGGCCGCCTGACGCAAGACGATGCATCAGCGGCTTGCCCATCGCTCGGGCGTCCGCGCTAAACTGACCAGAAGGTCACCCATCCGGGGTCTACCGACCCCTCGCTCGCCAGCGCGCGCCCGCCGTCCGGCGGAACCGACGCTGGACCAATTGGGGCTCGGGCCCCCACTACCCGCAGTCGTGGGCCTTACGCCCGCATCGAGTTCGACTCCCTATTCATGACGACGACGGCTCTTCAAAATCGGCCGAGCCGCCGCACAGCGATGATCCTCTCCGGAGGCGGTGCTCGCGGCGCATACGAGGTGGGGGTCCTCTGGTACATCTTCGACGATCTCTCGCGCATGCGAGGGGCGCCGCCGAAGATCGACATCCTGTGCGGCACGAGCGTGGGCGCGATCAACGCCTGTTACCTCGCGGCGCACCTCACCGATCCGGTGCTCGGGATGCGCCGACTCGTGCATCTCTGGAGCGAGCTCCAGATCACGCGCGTGCTCGGGTTCGGTCCGCGCCAGTTCGTGGGCATTCCGAGGCTGCTCCTCGGCGGGGGAGGTGAAGGGACGGGGCTCTTCGACGTGAGGCCCATGGCTGAGCTCGTCCAGCGCGAGATCAGCTGGCGAGCGCTCGCACGGGCTCTCCGGCGCAAGCAGCTCCGCGCGCTCACGGTCTCGACGACCGAGGTCTCGAACGGTCGCACCGTCGTCTTCATGCAGACGGCGCCCGACGTCGACATCCCGCGCACCGCGCCGCCGCGCACGCTCTTCCGCGCCGATCACATCGGGCCGCATCACGCCCTCGCGAGCGCGGCGATCCCGCTGCTCTTCCCGCCCGTTCGCATCGACGACGAGCTCTATCTCGACGGCGGGCTCCGCCAGAACACGCCGATCGCCCCCGCGCTGCGGCTCGGAGCGACCCACGTCTTCGCGATCGGAAGCTCGCGCGAGTTCAAGGGCGTACGCGCCCACGAGGGCGCGCACGACCTCAAGGCGCCGGGCGCGGCCTTCCTCCTCGGCAAGGTGCTCAACGCGTTCTTGCTCGATCACGTCGACGTCGACCTCGAGCTCCTCAACAGGCTCAACAACGTCATCCGCGACGGCACCAAGCACTACGGTCCCGGCTTCATCGACGCGATGTCGAGCCAGGCGGAGAAGAGGAACGCTCCCGCCTACAGGTTCGTCAACGCGTTCACCTTGAGGCCGACCGAGGACATGGGGAAGCTCGCGAGCGACCACGTCCGACGCGGCAAGCTCACCGGCAATCCGTTCCTCACCAAGCGCCTCCTGAGCGCGCTCGACATCGGTGTCGGCGACGAGGCCGACCTCGCGAGCTACCTGTTGTTCGACGGACACTTCTGTCGCCAGCTCATCGAGATGGGACGAGCCGACGCGCATGCCCACCGCGACGAGATCCTCGCGTTCTTCGGCGATGCCGACGAGGACGGCGGCGGCGCGATGGAGTCCGAGGACTCAGGCGTCTGGGACAAGCCCTCCCTCACGCTGCCGATTGGAACCTAGCGTGACGCCATTCGAGCGCGAGCGCGATCGCCCAGGGAACAAGCCGGCGCTCGGCAAGGCTGTTCCCCGGGTGAAAGCGCAAAATGCAGGGCGGTCGGCACTCTTCCTCCTCGTGGGGCTCTGCTGGGCGCTGGCAGCGTGCGACCGCAAGCCCGTCCCCAGCGACGGGCCGCCGTCTCCGTCGCCGTCGAGTAGCGCCGCCGCTGCCCTTGCCATGCCCGACGCGGCCGCACCGTCCACATCCACCGAGACGGTCGAGGTGCCGGAGGTCCGCATCCGGACGGACGGAGACACGACCGTCCGCGTGACGTGGGTCACGCCGCAGGACACGGCGGTGAACGACGAAGCCCCCTTTCGCGTGCGCTGGAATCGAAGCGATGGGCTCGCGGACGCGCCGAACGATGTGAAGTCGACGGGCAACGCGGTGAAGGACGGCTTCGAGGTGAAGGTGCGTCCGATGCCAGGCGCGCCGAACGCCACGCTCGGCGGCGAGATCAACATCGTCGTCTGCGATTCCCTCACGCACAGCGTCTGCGTTCCGGTGCGTCGCTCCGTCGAGCTCGGGTTCATCGCCGTGAAGGACGCCGCGGAGGAAGCCAAGGTCGCGATCCCGCTGCCCGCGGCGAAGTGATCGCGGCCCCTCGGCTCGTCCGAACGGCATTACCCTACCGGCGCTGGCGTCTGCCTCGGCCGAAACTCCGCGCCGAAGCGGGGCGTCCCCGCGCCGTCACTTCTCCTGGACGAGACAGAGAGGGATCGCGTCGGGATCGCGGAACCGCGCGACGATCGCGTCCGTGGTCTCCTCGACCGTGAACGTGACGCCGCGATTCTCGTAGATCGCGATGGCTTCGCGGATCGGCACCTTGGGGTAGAGGTGCACGGAGGGGCCAGCCCCTCCGCTCGGCGTGTCGCTCGCGCGCAGCTCGATCAAAAACCCCTCACCCGCGTCGATCACGGCCGATCCGTCGGCTGCTTCTCGAACGAGCTTCATCCCGAGCGTCTCGACGTAGAAGCGCACCGCGCGTCCGACGTCGCTGACATCGAGGATGACAGCGCCTCCGCGGATCATCGTTCAGGCCTGCCCGTGACCGAGCTTCTTCTTCCCGTCCTGGAAGAGAATTTCGACCCGTGAAGCTTCTGCGTCGGTGACGACGCCCTTACCGAACTTGGCGTGGAGGACGAGCTGTCCCTTCGTGTAGCGCTGGGAGAGGACGTACTGGACGAAGGCGTCGTCCGGTTTGCCGTCCATCTGCTCGTCCCAGGAGCGTTCGGGCTCGGTTGGTTTCGCCCAGAAGTCTGTCCCGTCGTCCTTGTCGCGGCTGCCCCCCGCCCCGCGCTGCTTGGTGCGCTTCATCGACATTGGAGCACCCCTTTTACCAGAGCGCGGACTCCTTGGCATCAAGCCGTCGCAGAAGACGACGACGAACCGCTGCGCTGGCGCGGGTATCCGACGTGACGTTTCGGTGGCGGCGCCGGAGTTGGGGCTGCGCCCCAACCACTTGCAGAGGTGTCCCTTCGGCCCCGCGTTGCGTTTCACCCGAAAAAATCGAAGAGCGCCGCAGGGTGGGGGGAACGACTGCGGGGGCGCGGGCACCACTGCGGGAGGTCGGGGCGCGAACCCAAAGAAGAGCACGAGCGCGAGAGAGCTCAGCGTCCATCGCGGCTGATCCGTCTGCTCGGCCCGACGGTCGGTCTCCGTCTCGAATGCGGCTGGGACGGGCGCTAGATTCGGCAGCGAATGGACCAGACGCTCGAGGCACCGGCGCGTGCCCAACTCCGCCATGACGAGCTCGTGAAGGAGATCCGCGCGCACGACTACCGCTACTACGTGCTCGACGACCCGAGCATCACGGACGCCGAATACGACGCGCTCATGGTGGAGCTCCGCGGCCTCGAGGAGCGGCATCCCGAGCTCGTCACTCCCGACTCGCCGACGCAGCGGGTCGGAGGCGAGGCACGCGCGCTGGTGACGAAGGTCCAGCACGAGGTACGGATGTACTCGCTCGACAACGCGTACTCCGCCGTCGAGATGGCGGAATGGAACCGCCGTATGGTCACGAGCGGTCTGCGCGACGGCGACGTGCCGAGCTTCACCGTCGAGCCGAAGCTCGACGGCGCGAGCATCGAGGTCGTCTACGACGGCGGGCGTCTCGTGCTTGCCTCCACGCGCGGCGACGGTGTCTTCGGCGAGGAGATCACCGCGAACGTGCGGACGATCCGCGGCGTGCCCGCGCGGATCCCGTTCACCGACAAGCTCACGCTCCGCGGTGAGGTGGTCATCTATCGTAAGGACCTCGCCGCGCTCAACACCGAGCGCATCGGCGCGGGGCTCGAGCCGTTCGCGAACCCGCGCAACGCGGCTGCCGGCGCGCTCCGTCTCCTCGATCACCGCGAGGTGGCGAAGCGGCCTCTGCGCGTCGTCTTCTATCAGGTGGTCGAGGGCGCGAAGGTAGCGCCGACCCACGGGGAGACGCTCGACTGGCTCGCCGCGCAAGGGCTGCCGACCCATCGTAGGCACGAGGTCCTCCTCTGGGTGGGCGTGATGGACGCGATCGCGCGGATCGATCGATCGCGTGGCGACTACCCGTTCGAGACCGACGGCGCCGTCGTGAAGGTCGACGCGTATCGACAGCAGGACGTCCTCGGCGCCACTTCGAAGTTTCCCAAGTGGGCGATCGCCTACAAGTTCCCGGCCGAGCGCGCCGTCACGCGCGTGAACGAGATCGTGGTCCAGGTCGGTCGCACGGGCGCCCTCACGCCGGTCGCGATCATGGACGGGGTCGAGCTCGGCGGGACGATCGTCTCGCGTGCGTCGCTCCACAACGGCGATCAGATCCGCGAGCTCGACGTGAACGTCGGCGATCGCGTCGTCATCCAGAAGGCTGGCGAGATCATTCCACAGGTCGTCGCGGTCGCGGAGCGGAGCCGCCCGCCCGGAAGCGCGCCGTTCGAGATGCCGAGCGCGTGCCCGGCGTGCGGGACACCCGTCGTCAGCCGGCTCCGGGAGGCCGGCAAGCCCGAGCTCGGCGCGGAGGCGACCGTCCGCTGTCCGAACCGCGAGTGCCCCGCGCAGGTCATGGGGCGCATCCTCTATTTCGCGAGCCGTCCGGCGATGGCGATCGACAAGCTGGGCGAGTCGCTCGTCCTGCAGCTCACGCGCACGGGCCTGGTGAAGGACGTCGCCGATCTCTACGACCTCGACGAGGCGAAGCTCACCGGGCTCGAGCGGATGGGGAAGAAGAGCGCCGAGAACGTCCGTGCCGCGATCGAAGGCTCGCGCGAGCGGACGCTCGACCGGCTCATCGGTGGTCTCGGCATCCCCGGAATCGGTCAGGTCGCGGGCCGGCAGCTCGCGGAGGTCGCCGAGACCCTTCCCAACCTCCTCTCCTGGTCGGAGGCGGAAGCGCGGGAGAAGGTCGGTAGCATCCACGGCTTCGGGGCCAAGATGGTCGACGCCGTCGTGGCCTTCCTGAACGACCCCGAAGAGCGACGCGTCCTCGAGAAGCTCCGCGATCGGGGCGTGGGGCGCCCGCAGCCGATCCACGTCGTCGCCGCGTCAGGCCCGCTCGCCGGCAAATCGTTCTGCGTCACCGGTGTGCTCACACGAAAGCGCGAAGAGGTGCACGCGCTGCTCCGGTCCGCGGGGGCGACGGTGCACGACTCGGTGAAGAAGGACACGACCTACCTCGTGGCAGGGGACAAGACCGGCAAGACGAAGCTCGATCAGGCTAGGAAATTCGGCGCGAAGATCGTCTCGGAAGAAGAGATGGACGCGCTCGTGGCCGGCGCCGTGTAGCATCGCCCGCGATGGGCGCACTTCTGATCATCGGAGGTATTCTTTTCCTATTCGGTGTGATCGTCACGGTGACGAACATCAAGAATTACAAACGACGCCAGCGCATCATCGCGACGCCCACCTCGCCGATCGCGCAGGCACCGGGTAACGGTCTCGTCGAGATCAAGGGGCGCATCGCGCCGAGCGAGCAGGGCCTCGTGCAGACGCCGTTCAGCGGTCGTCACGCCGTGTGGTGCCGCGTCACGGTGCAGGAGCTCCGTTCGTCGGGACGCAGCTCCTACTGGCACACGATCCTGACCGAGGTCGATGGTCGCTTGTTCATGGTCGACGACGGCTCGGGTCAGATGGCTCGCGTCATGCCGACGGCGGCCAACGTGATGCTCGACAAGGTGAGCGTCGCCTCCAGCGGCACGTTCAACGACGCTGCACCTCATCTCGAGGCGTTCCTCCAGTCGCGCGGTCTGAAGAGCACCTCGTGGATCGGGTTCAACAAGAGCATGCGCTACGAGGAAGAGATCCTCGCGCCGAACGATGCTCTCTACGCGCTCGGTCCGTCCCGCCGAGAGCCGGGCCCGCCGGTGCACGACGGGTATCGCATGGTCCCGAGCAGCCAGCTCGTGATGTTCCAGGGCGCGGGCCCGGACGGCGAGCTGTTGCTCACGAACAAGACGGAAGACCAGCTCACCGGCAAGCTCCTCACCGGCTTCGTCGTCGGTCTCGTCCTCACCGGGCTCGGCGTCCTCCTTGGCCTCGGGGGCGTCGCCGCGGTCATCGTCGAAACCCTCTGACGCGCGGCTCGGCGAGCCGTTCCGCTAGGGCGTGGCCGCCAGAGACAGAAACAGGAGGGCGGGAAGACGGGAAGGATCATTGACCAAATCCCTTCCCGCCTTTCTGTTGAATCTCTCTCGGTTCGCCTAGACGAACGGCATTGGCTCTAGGTGCGGACGCGGCCCAGTCGCCCGAGCTCCCACGTCCTCGCGATCAAGCGGGCTCGGCTCTCGACGTCGGCTTTGTCGAGGACCGCGCTGATGTGCACCTCGACGGTTCGGCGAGCCATGCGGAGATTGCTCGCGATCTCCTTGTTCGACCAGCCCTCGAGGACGTGGCGGAACACTTCCTTCTGGCGCGAGGTCAGACCCCAGACGCGAGCGGCGTTCTCGAGCGCGCCGTCGAGCGTCGTTTCGACCGGTGCCTTCGGCTCGACCATCACCAGTGCGTGAAGTCCCCGCTCGGCCACGGCGAAGTTGCGACGCCAGATGCGGACTGCGCCGAGCGCAGCGACGGTGACCTCTCGGGTCGTCGAGACGTTCGGAGCGCTGATGGCCTGATGAAGCAGCGGTCGAATCGCTTCATTGTGGGATTCGAGGAGCGATCGACCCCGTTCATTCGCCACGATGATCTGACCATCGCGGGTGAGGACGAAGACGGACGCATCGACGACTTCGAGGAGAGTCCCGAGCAGCGGCAACGACAGCGAAAGATCGAGCTCCGGGAGCGCGCCGCTGTCGGAGTGCCCGAGCCAGCCCTGGAGTGCCCCCTCATCGATGACGCCGCTGTCTCGAACCTCGAATCGACTCGCCTCGTGTCGCTGCATCTCAACCTCTGCGGCCCCCGAGCCCGAAGCGAGCCGAAGCCCCCTCCGTGGGTGCCTACGGCGTGAGCCTCTTTTTCGAGGGTCAGCGCACCCGGCGGCGAGTGCTCAAGTTAACCCCCCCCTTTGCTCGCAAGTGGCGTGCCGCCGTCAGAGTCGCGCCGCTTTCCGTCCCAACAAGGCATCTCAGAGTGAATTCGAAGGGAATTCTTGGGAAATCCAAACGAATCGCGATCATCTTCAAATGCGATCGCGATCGCATTTCGAGCTGAATGCGATCTCATTCCATGAAGCCAATCGCGAATCGGCAAACAACGAAATTTCGCTGTACAGGCCCTCTTGTCAGTGACACGACGTGGTCGAGAGCCGCATTGCGGCTCAAACATGGGGGCGAGCACGGTGGACAGCACACGTGCCGGGCGTATCGGTATCGTGGGGGGTGGGATCGCTGGACTCACGGCGGCGATCGCGCTTGCTCGCGACGAGCGGTTCGAGGTCGTCGTCTACGAGAAGGCGCCGGAAGCTCGCGGGCGAGGAGCAGCGCTCCTCGTCTGGTCGAACGCCATCACCGCGCTCTCGAGCATCGGCCTGGCCGACGAGGTGAAGAACGCCGCTGCTGCGCTCGACGTCACGGAGGTGAGGAGCGCCGGCGGGGAGCTGCTCAGCAGCCTTCCCATCGGCACGTGGAGCGAGCGGTTCGGCGCGCCGACGGTCGTCATTCGCCGTCCTGTTCTCCTCGACATCCTCGGCGCTGCACTTCCTCGAGCCACCGTGAAGATCGGCGCCTCGCTCCGCTCGTTCACCCCCGGGGCTCGTGGCGTGCGTCTGTGTTTCGAGGACGGGTCGATGGACGACGTCGACGCGCTGATCGGCGCCGACGGGCTGCACTCGAGCGTGCGCCGTCAGCTCCTCGGCGACGAGCCGACGCGCGCAGGCGGCTACGACGCGTGGGTCGGGATCACGCCAAACCGGCCGGAAGGGCTCCGCACGGGCGTGGCGACCGCCACGGTCGGGAACGGCCCTCGATTCTGGACGGCGGTCCTGCGCGATGGGTCGGTGTTCTGGTACGCGACGCTGAATCGTCGCGGCCGCCCGCCCATCAGACGTCGCGAAGAGCTCTACGAGGTGTTCCGCGATTGGCCCGCGCCGATCGCCGAGCTCATCGCGTCGACGCCGGACACCGAGCTGATTCGAACGCAGATCCGAGACCGTCTTCCCGTCGACCAGTGGGGCGCTGGCCCCGTCACGCTCCTCGGTGACGCCGCGCATCCGTCCACTCCCGATCTCGGACAGGGCGCATGCCAGGCGATCGAGAGCGCGATCGTCCTCGGTGAATGCGTGCGCGGCAGCGCGCAGATCGAAGGCGGCTTCCGGGAGTACGAGCAGCGAAGGATGCCGAGGACGGCGGCCATCAGTCGGCTCTGTTGGATGACGGCTTCGAACAGCACGATCGAGGGGCCCTTGGTGTGCCGCCTGCGGGACGTCGCCATCCGCGTCGGGCTCGAGTCGATCGCGCGCTCGTCGCTCCAATGGATCCTTGCAGGGCACGCGCAATGACGGCTGCGCCGGCGATCACTGCCAGTCGCGTGGACGTACGAGGGTACCTCCGCGATTGCCGTACGCTCGCCGTCGAGGAGATCCAGCGCTTCGTTCCTCGCGATACCGCGCTCGGTCCCGTCCTCTACGATCTCGTCCTCGACTATCCGCTGCGCGACGCCAAGGGCCTCCGGCCCGCGCTCTGTCTCGCGGCATGCCGTGCTCTCGGGGGTGCGGAGTCTGCGGCGCTTCCCACGGCGGCGGTGATCGAGCTCTATCACAACGCGTTCCTCGTCCACGACGACATCGAAGACGGATCCGAGCGACGTCGCGACTCGCCCACGCTGCATCGCGAGCACGGCGTCGCGATCGCGATCAACGTCGGCGACGCGATGCTCGCGCTCGCCCTCGAGCCGCTCCTCGACAACACGCGGCTCATCGGGCTCGGGAAATCGCTCCGCATCCTCCAGGTCGTCGCGCAGATGGCGCGGGAGACGGCGGAAGGGCAGGCGATGGAGCTCGACTGGGTCCGTCATCCGACGAGGGACGTCACCGATGACGACTACCGGCAGATGGTCGTCAAGAAGACGGGCTGGTACAGCTTCATCGCGCCGGTGACGCTCGGCGCGATCATCGCGGGCGCGACGAGCGAGCAGATCGCGACGCTCCACCGATTCGCCGAAGAGCTCGGCATCGCCTTCCAGATTCGCGACGACGTCCTGAACCTCGAAGGCGACGAGGTCCGCTACGGGAAAGAGAGCTGCGGCGATCTCTGGGAGGGCAAGCGGACGCTGATGCTCCTCCACATGATGCGGTCGGTGTCGCCGGAAGACCGACGCGAGGTGACGCGCATTCTGGCGGCGCCGCGTCCCGAAGGAGCGTCGAGCTCGACCCTCGACGTCGTCGACGTGTCGCTCCTGGCGAAGCTCGAGGCGGAGGGCCATCTGACGGAGCAGGGACGGCGTCGGCTGGAGCGTCATCTGCATGAGAGAGACGCTTCGCACGTGGTCACCAAAACGGCGGCCGACGTGGAGTTCTTGTTCCAGCGGATCCAGGCGAACGGCAGCCTCGCGCACGCGAACCGTGTCGCTCGCGAGCATGCGCAGCGCGCGCGCAGCATTCTCGATTCCGCCGATGCGTGGCTCGCACGCTCGGTACATCGAGACCTGCTCTACGCGCTCGTGGATTTCACCATCGGTCGTGAGACCTGAATCGGAGGTTAGCGCTCCGATCTTGCGCAGGGGTGGGGCTTCGGCCCGTGTCGAACTTGGGGCTCGCGCCCCAACCACCCGCAGAGGAGGGCCTTCGGCCCGTATCGAAATTGAGGGGAAGAATGAGCAAGAAGGAATCCGAGTCGCGCGGCAAAGACGAGGCCCAGACCCTCGACGATCTCCGGAAGCTGTCCATCACCGCCGCCCACGAGCTCCTCTCTGGCTTCGATCGTCTGAAGCAGCTCCGTGATGACTGGGAGGGCTCGGACGTGAATGGTCGGGTGGACGAGTCGCAGAAGCGTCGCGAGCGCGCCAAGGCTCTCGCCTACGAGCTCGCTCGCCACGAGATCAAGCACGCGGAGAAGATCCTCAGCCTGAGCCACGCACAAGCGGACCTGCTCTTCGAGCACGCGCGCAGCCTCGTCCGGCGGATGCGTTACGGGGACAGTCCGTCGCCCGCCGTCGTCGAGCTCCGCGCCGCGACGTCCGAGCCGAGCGAGCCTGCGGTGGGGAGCCTCGGCATCAGGAATCCCTTCGACACGAACGCCGATCCTCGCTTTCACCTCGGACCGTTTTCGACGCAGAGCGGAGACGAGGTCGCAGGGCTGAAGGTGAAGCTCTCGTGCGACCCGTCGTGTGTTCCGCCTCACGGGGACGCGGAGGTCATGCTCGAGGTGGACATCGAAGGAGCGGAGGGATGCGCCCCGGGTGTCTACTTCGCCGAGCTCACGGTGTTCCTCGTCGGTGTCGTCGAGCAGCGCGTGGCACGACGGCTCCTTCGCCTTCGGATCGGCAAGACGCGAGAAGGAGAGCGGAACGAACGTGGCGGACGTTGACGATGATCTGCTCGCGCTCCTCGAGCTGATCGGGACCGAGCCCGAGGACGAGCTCACCCGCGTCCTCTGGCAGGCGCATCTGCTCCTCGCCAAACATCCCGTCGCGGCGCGGGCAGCGTTCCGTGCCCTCGCGGCTCAGGGCAGGTGCTTCGCCGAGACGAACGAGGGCGCGCAGTGGAAGGAGCGCCTCGCGGGCTCGGAGCTGATCCAGCGAGGCCGCTCCGTCTGGGAGCTGGCGACGCTCGGCATGCTCGACGAGTCACCGCGTGTCCTGCCGGCTCAGTTCGTCGACATGCTCTCGTACGCCGCGGGCCTCGCGGATCTCGAGCCCGTGCTCGCGCGAGCAGCGGAGCCGCCGCGCATCGGGGAGGACGTCGACCTCATCGAGTCGGAGTCGCGATGACCTCCGAGGTCCGCCGCGTGCGTGCACGATTCGCGGACGACAATCCGCTCCTCTACCTCTCGCTGGGGCTCCTCTCGTCGTTCGATACGCTCGAACGCCTCCTTGCGGCCCATGCACCGGAACGATCGCGACCGGGGCCGGCACCGGCACCGGCACCGGCACCGGCACCGGCACCGGCGCCCATCAAAGGCTCGGACGTTGAGATGGAGGCCGTTCACTTCGTCCTGGGGCTCATCGCCCTCCGTGCCCGCATCGGGGCGCGACTCGGCGAGACCGCCGCGCCGGCGAGTGCACCGAGTCCGACGACCGCGCCGTCCGGAGGTGGTCTCGAAGAAGGGAGCGAATCGTTGTGGCGATGATGACGACCGGGCGCGCTCCTGTCCCGCTTGTGCCTCTGGACGCACGGGCCGTCGGGATGAGCGTCGCGCGGACGAACTTCATGCGCCGTCCGGCATCCGAGCCGGCGCGAGTCGGTCATCGGGAGTGGCTGCATTTCTCGATCGGCGGGCCGGACCTCACGTTGCTCGTGAACATGAGCGTCGTCGACGACCAGCGGCCGTCGGTCCCGCGCGGCTGCGAGCGTGGGCGGGTCCTCGTCCTCGTTCGCGATTCCGGGGGCTGGGGCGGCGGCGCGGACGAGGTCGGCGCCGCGGAGCTCGAGGTCCACGGTGGTCGCGTCTTCGTGGCGCTCGCCGAGAGCAGCGTCGATCTCGTCGCCGGCGTCTTCGTGGTGAAGGTGCGGCTCCGGGATCGCCCGATCGCCTTCGAGCTCGAGCTCCGTCCGCGGGCGTTTCCGTCGATGGCGAGCAACGTCGCCATCGGTCCAGGCGAGGAGCCGATCAACTGGGTCGTCGTCCCGGACCTCAGCGCCGACGGCTGGCTCGAGATCGCCGGAGCGCGCCGCCAGATCCGGGGCGCGCCGGCCTACCACGATCACAACTGGGGATACTTCAGCCATCGCGACTTCGCGTGGCAGTGGGGCCATGCGCTCCCCGACGACGGAGCGAGCCCGTTCAGCGCCGTGTTCGCGCGTCTCCTCAACGGCGCCCAGACGGAGACGTACATGCAGTCGCTCCTCTTGTGGCGTGACGGCCGGCAGTACCGCGTGTTCCGCGAGGACGAGGTCGAGGTGAGCGCGGAAGGGCTTCTGCGGAAGGACGACTTCTTCACCGTGCCGCGGACGGCGAGGCTGCTCACTGGAGGGACCGCGGCCGACATCCCGAAGCGTCTCCGGATCGAGGCGAAGGGAAGGGGCGATGCGGTCTCGGCATGTTTCGAGGCGATCGACGCCGCGCGGATCGCGGTCCCGAACGAGCACGACCTCGGCACGACGCTGATCCACGAGGTCGTCGGTGTCTTCGAGCTTCGCGGCGTCGTGAGAGGTGAGCCCGTCGCGCTCGGCGGGCATGCGGTCTTCGAGTACCTGGGGCGGGGCGCATGAGCGGCGCGATGCGAGCGCTCGTCGACGATGTGCTCGATTGCGTGGCGCTCGAATGCCCGGAGGCCTACCTCGCGATGCAGCGAGCGCTTGGCGCTCGGCGGATCGGCCTCGCGTTCCGTCACGAGTCGTTCTCGCTCGCGTTCGCGCCTGCGCCCGCGCCCGCCGCGGAGGGTTGGTTCTCGGAGCAACCGATCGCGATCCGGACGACGGCGCGGACGCTCCACGACATCCTGATGGGCGAGCGCGATCCGCTCGACGCCATCCTCGCCGACGAGCTGACTGTGCACGCCGGTGCGGATGACCTCGTCGCGGCGGCGGAGGCGGGGCTCTTGTTCGTGAAGGGCGCGGCGCGATGCACGTCGCTCGCCCCGATGCTCAGACGCCTGAAGAACCTTGCGGAGGGAGAGGGAGAGTCATGACCGAGAATGTGTCTTCGGCGCGAAAACGTTCGGTGACCATCTTCGGAGCCGGTGTCGCGGGCCTCACCGTCGCGCACGAGCTCGCGGAGCGGGGCTTCGAGGTGGAGGTGATCGACCCGGACATTCGGGAGGAGATCCACTCCTTCACGCTCGATCGAGGCATCGGCGGGATGGCGCGCTCCCAGTGCGGGTGCTGGCTCGCGTCGCTTGCCCCCGAGGTGACGATGGCGGGGGCGCCTCTCCATTTCGATACCGGGACGGACTTCCTGCTGAACGACGTCCTCGTGTTCGATGAGCCGTCGAAGCTGCCGGCGGATCCGCTCTACGCCGAGCAGCTGGTGGATCGAGTCGCCGAGCTGCTCCGGCGGCTGGTCGGCCCGACCAACGACATGAGCCGCGCCTCGGAGCTCACCATCGCTGCTCCGGACTCGCGCCTCGGCACACGCGAGCCCGGCGACCCCGCGTCGGACTATCGCGTCGAATGGATGAAGAAGCAGCTCGTTGCGAAGCTCGGCGGCCTCGCGGGGGCCGTCGATCACCTCGAGGTCGAGCACCCGATCGCCACGTCCCTCCAGGTCCCGGGGCACGCGGCGCCGAGGAACACATGGCTCTTCTTCCACCTGCCGGCGCTTCGCATCTTCCCTGCCGAGCACGGCTTTCGCTTCTTCCCTTCGTTCTATCGCCACATCTTCGACTCGCTGCGGCGCATCCCGCTCCACCATCCGCGACCGCACGAGACGACGATCCCGACCGTCCGCGAGAACCTCGTCCCAAGCGTGGGGCTCGGGTTTGCGCGCGCCGGAGCGAAGAAGTCGTTCCTCGTCCCGCGCCGCGAGATCAAGTCGCTCGAGGTGGCGAGGGGCTACTTGACGCTCATCCTCGAGGAGCTCGGCTACGAGCTTGGCGACGTGAAGCGCTTCTCGATCAAGCTGCTCACGTACATGACCTCGTCGACCAAGCGGCGGGCGGGCGAATACGAGAATCTCTCCTGGGGCAGGTTCGTCGAACAGCACAAGTACTCGAAGGTCAGCCGGGAGCACATCGAGTATGGCCCGGCGATGTCGGCCGCGCTTCGCGGATCGCTGAGCGACGCACGCACGCAGGGCTCGATCAGCGTGCAGCTGTTCATGGACCAGCTTCGGACGGATGGCCGGCCCGACTGCACGCTCAACGGCCCGACGAACTCGGCCTGGTTCAATCACTGGCACGACTACCTCTCCTCGCAACGCGTGCGCTTCCGGCGCGGCACGCTCGTGGGCTTTGGAGAGGTGGCGGGCGAGGTGCGGCCGCTGGCCTACCGCACCGTGGAGTACGACGCGAACGGCGAGGTCGTACGCCACTCGGAGAAGGAGATGATGACGACGGGTGAGTATTTCGTCCTCGCCCTCTCGCTCCCGGCCGCGACGAAGATCTCCGAGAAGTTCCTCGAGGTCGCGAAGGATAAGCTCCCCGCCGACAACGACTTCGAGCGCACGATCGCGTTCGCCGGCGATCTCGACACCGATCTCGTCCGGCCTGCGCCCGAAGGGCCGCTCCAGCACCTCAGCGGGATCCAGTTCTACTTCGACGCGCCGCTCGATTTCTGGCGTGGGCACACCCAGTACCTCGACGCTCAGTGGGGGCTCACGTCCATCTCGCAGCTGCAGTTCTGGGGCCGGGCGCGCGACAGCTCGGACGGGTACCGCGGCGTCCTCTCCGTCGACATCGGGATCTGGGACCGGAAGTACAAGGGCAAGTGCGCCTGGGAGTGCACGCCCGACGAGATTGCCGTGTATGCCTGGGAGCAGATCCACGATCACCACGACGGGGCGTTCCGCGCGCGTTACGGCGCGGAACGCCCGCTGCCGAAGCCCATCGCCTACGCGGTCGACGCGAACGTCATCTTCGATCCGACGCCGAAGAAGGACCTGTCGCCGTTCCTCGTGAACCGCGTCGGCGCCTATCCGAAGCGCCCTGGCCGTCTGATCGACGACGCCAGGCGCGCGACTCCGCCCGGGAAGAAGCCGCCAACCTCGAAGCAGATGTCGTTCTATGACGTCTACCTCGATCGATACGTCCTCGTCGGCACGTTCATGAAGACGTACACGCGCCTCACGTCGATGGAGGGGGCCAACGAGTCCGCGCGCCACGGCGTCAACGCGATCCTCACGCACGGGAAGGTCCTGTGCGAGCAGAGCGAGATCTGGGATCCGGAGGACAACGAGATCCCCGACCTCCAGTGGCTTCGCGATCTCGACGAGCGGAGGTTCGAGGAAGGCAAGCCGCATCTCCTCGAGACGCTCGCGGCGTTCGATCCGTTCGAGAACAACCTCGATCTCTTTGCCGGTGCGTTCGACACCATTCCCTTCGGAGGTCGGTCATGACTTTCGGGGCCGAACGCGCCCGACACGCTCCTCTGAAACGACCAGCTCGCCGCGCGTGACGTCAGCGCGCGGCGAGCTGCGCGGTTGCCGCGTTCATGACCTCGACCCAGCAGTGACCCGCTAGGGCCCGGCTCGCATCGACGATGTGCGCCGGCCCCTCCCAGATCCCCGCGTCGAGCATCGGTCCGAAGGCCTTCATCCGCACGAACGGCGCCGCGATCGTGTGCTCGAGCGTCACGTGGAGATCGAGCTCGGGGACGCTCACGGCAAAGCGCGTCGGGCATGTTCCGCGGTCCGTACGTGTCTCGTACTTCTCGACGGAGGAGACGTCGAAGCGCGGCAGAGGACGGAGACCGCCGTCCTGCTCAACGAGCCAGCCGCCGCAGCCGAGGAGGCGCCCGTCGTTGGGCGATGCCCACCTTCCGGGGCCGCTGTCGCGCATCACGTAGCCCATGATCTCGCGCCCGTCGTCGAGGCGTAGCTGCACCCAGATCCACTTGACCTGGGTCGCGGTGACGGTCAGCCATTGGCGGTCCTGGCACGCGTCGCCCGTGAAGCGCTCGATCCTCTCGCGGCGGCCACTGCGCCGGTCGTCCATCGCGAGCTCGATCCGCCCACGCGCCGCGAGCCGCGGCCTCTGGACGTAGGCGGTCTCGACCGGACCTTGCCGGAGCCGCGGCGCGCCGCGCTCCCCGAACGCGAGGACGTCCTTCTCGGGGACGAGATAGAGCTCGACGTCGAAGTCGTCCGAGCGAGCTTTGATCGCGATCGTGAACGAACGCGCGGTCTCGTCGCCGACCTCGAGCTGATGGATCTGGAGGTCGCCCCCTGCGGTCATCGCGGAGAACGAGGCCGCGTCGAAGTTCTCGTGCTCGATCTCGACCTCCACCGCGCGAGGACGGCGATCGGGGTGATCGAGGTCGTAGAGCACCGCCATGAAGAGCGGCCGGTCGTCGGACTCGAGCGCGAACGGCGAGAGGATCGGGAGCCACGGCGGGACGAGGCGTGCGAGCGGCGACGGGAGATCGGCCGGCGAGAGCACGCTCGGCCGGGCTCGCGCGCGCGTCCGGCGACCCGTTCGAGAGATCCATACGAGGACGGCGAACCTTCGAGGGCCGTGCTCGCCTTCTCCCGTCCCCTCGACCACGATCCAGTGCAACTCGCTCTGATTGACCGCCATCTCGCGCGGGAGCTGAGTGGCGTCGAACGGGGAGAGCGCCGAGGCCGGGCGAGGCTCGGCGAGCAGGACCGAGAGCTCGGCCTGTGCGTCGAAGCTGGCGTTCGGAAAGCGAAGGCGAATGTTCAGACTCCCGGTACGAGCATCGCGATCATGGCTCGCGGATTCGCGATCTGGTTGGTCGTCATCCAGCGCTGCGCCTCCTCACGCATGGTCGCGCCTTCGGTCCCGCCGCGGAGCGCGCCGAGTCGGTCGAGGGTGGCATGGGCGTAGAGCTGCATCCCGGCGTCTCGGAAGCCGGCGCGCGCTCGTTCGAGGTGGCGGACGGCCGCCTCGCGGTCCTCGTGTGCTGCCGCGCCGGCCCGGATCGCCGCTGCGAACGGCTTCGCCGGCGCCACCTGGTCACGCTCGATCTTCGCGGCCTCCGCGAGCGCCGCGCGTCTCAGCTCTCTCGGTGACGGGCCCGTGGATGACGAGCCGCTCTCGGCGAGCGCGAGTGCCGCGCGAGCGCGGAGGTGACGGATTTCGACCCGCACGAACTGCGCGAGAAGGAGTCGCGCCTGCGTGAGCCCGGGCCAGTCCGCTTCGACGCATCGCCACGCCTCGGTCGTGTGACCGCGATAGAGCTCCGCCTGAACGCGGGCGAAGAGGTGATGGTAGTGAGGCAGGAGGTAGGTCTTGGTCGAGAACGCCGCGATCCCTTCCGACGTTTCGCGGATCGCGTCGATGGGGCGATCGCTCGCCAAGAGCACCATGCTCTGCTGGCCCATGCGTAGGTTGCTCGCGGCGAAGAGGTCGCCGCGCTCGCGGGCGGCGCGGAGGGCGAGCGGTACCAGCTCGGCGACCTGCGGGAGGTCTCCGAGGTACGCGAGGGCGGGGAGGCGGTACGCGTCGCAGATCGCGAGCTCCCAGGCGACGCCACGGCAGTGTTCGCGGTAGAGCGCACTCGCGGCGGTGCAGTGTGTCCACGACTCGGACCAGTCGCCGAGGAACCAGGCGGTCACGCCCTTGGACATCCGCGCCCAGGCGAGGTCGTACGGCGCGTTCGACCTCTGCGCGAGCTCGTCCATCTCGCGGATGATCGTCTGGCACCGCCGGCGGAGGAACGGACCGCCGATCACGGCTTCGAACGCCGCCTCGTAGCCGAGCCCACGCACGACCGCGGACGTGTCACCTGCGTCGAGCGCCTCGAGGAGATGGGTGAGCCCGAGGGCGTCCGCGACGACGTGGTTCGCCATCGAGAGTCCCGTCGAAGCGGCCCACAATGCGTCGAGGCGTGCGCTCGTCTTCGGGTCGATCGAACGCGTCACCTTCGCTGGGCTCGTCCCGCGCACGAAGAGACGAAGTCGGCGAGCGACCGACTGCGCCGAGGCCGCTGTGCGTGAGCGTGGCATCGAGACGCCGACGCGCTCGAGCACTCGGCTCATACGAGTGGTCCCGAGATCGAGCCGGCCGCTCCGGAGAGCATGCTCGCCTGCGCATCGACTGAGCGTGACGATCTCGAGTCGATCGGGCTGTCGCTCGGCGAGCGCGTCGGCGGCTGCCTGGTAAGCGTCGCCGGCCTCGCCGCCGCGGCCGGCGTTCGCGAGCGCCTCCGCCCAACGCTGGAGAAGCTGCCAGCGTGTCGCTTCGCTGTGCGCGGTGTGCTCGAGGACGATCGCCCAGTACTGCGCAGCGCGATCGAACGCGTATGCGTTCTCGGCGCGGATCGCGGCGGCCGCCCCGTGTTCTCTCGCGCGCGCGGCGTCTCCGGCGCCCTCGTAGTGGCGAACGAGATCCTCCGGATCGACGTGACCGTAGGCGAGGAGCGCCTCGGCGAGACGGGTGTGCGTCTCGCGTGTGGAGGTCGCCGAGGCGGCGGCGCTGATCGCTTCGCGGACGCGATCGTGGGCGAGCTCGAGGGTGCTCGACGATCCTTGGCGCGTCACCACGAGCCTCACGTTGCGGACCGTCGACGTCGCCTTGAGCGCGCCCGCCCCTTGGAGGCCGGCGGCGCGGGTAGCGACTTCCTCGGTGATCGGATGGCCGGCGATCGCGACGGCCTCGATCAGCTTGCGCGCGTCTCCATCGAGCCGAGCGACGCGCTCCATGATCACGTGCCCGAGGCTGAAGGAAGGATCGGGGCGATCTCCGCTCACGATCGCCCGCTCGGCGAGCATCTGGATGAAGATGGGGTGCCCGGAGCCTTCGCGAGCGACGGGGTCGGCGAGCTCGCCGAGAGTGTCGCCGAGGAGATGGGAGGCCATCGAGCGCGCGTCCTCTGCCGGCAGCTCGGCGAGCACGATCGTTCGTTGCTCGATTCCGGTCAGCGCTTCGTCGAGCGCGGCCTGGAAGGCCCGCGATGCGGTGTGGGGGTGCTGCGTCGCCACGACCAGCATCTGCGGAGCGTGCGGCGCGCGGACGAGCTCCGCGAGGAGGTGCGCGCTGTCGACGTCTCCCCACTGGAGGTCGTCGAAGAAGAGCACGATCGGGCGGGTCACGGAGATCGCGACGAGCAGCTCGCGCAGCGCGATGAAGGCCTCGCGCCGTTGTGCCTGTGAGCCCCCGGCGACAGCCTCGGGAGCGACGCGAGCGTCACCGAAGTCGACGTGCTCGAAGACGCGGAAGAGCCGCGTGAGGCGAGACGCATGACGCGGCGCGATCCGCGCGAGCTCGTCTTTCGGAAGCCGTGAGAGGTGGCGCGCGAGGGCGTCCATGACGCTGTCGAAGACCTTGTACGGGACGGACTCCTGCTCGTAGGAGCGACCGCTCAGGACCAACGTCTCCGGCGCTTGCTCCTCGAGCTCGTCGAGGAAGCGGCGCACGAGCGCGGTCTTGCCCATCCCCGAGCTCGCGACGACGCGGACCATCGCCGTGCGACCCGGGCCGATCTCCCTGCGCGCCGCGTGGAGCTGTGCGAGCTCCTCGCGACGACCGAAGAACGCGCACCGGCCTACCTCGATCGACCCGAGGAGCTCGGATGTGCGGGAGGTCCTTCCACCCAGGCGTGCGAGGACCTCTGCGCCCGAGGGGCGCGCCGAGGGCTCTGGCGTGAGGAGGTCTGCACACAGGTCAGCGAGATCGGAGAGCTCCGCCTCGAGATCGGGCGAGAGGCGCGGACGAGCGCCGACCGACGGCAATTCGCCGGTGAGCGCCTCGTAGAGCATGGCTCCGACGCTGTACCAGTCCGTCGCTGGCCCCATCGCCTCGCGTCGCGCCTGCTCGGGCGACATGTACCCCGGGGTTCCCAGCGGGCGCTCCGAGCCCGCTTCGCGATCGTCCATCTCGGCGACGAGCCCGAAGTCGAGGACGACGACGCGGCCCTCGATGGTCACGAGGACGTTCGACGGCTTCAGGTCACAATGGAGCTTGCGCGCGGCGTGGAGCGCGTTGACGGCTCCGGCGAGGTCACGGGTCGCCGCTCGCAGGCGAGCGACGTCGATCCTCGGACGAGGCCCCCCTTCGCCGCGGAAGTCGTCGCGGTGCGTCTCGCCGCTCACGGTAGCGCTTGCCGTCTGCACGTCCCCGTCCCAGACGTAAGCGAGGAACGTCGACCCCTCGACGAGCTCCATCGCGACGTACCAGGTGTCGCCCTCCGTCGCGAGCTCGTACAGCCGCACGAGGTTGGGGTGCGTCAGGTCGGCGAGGGCGCGGAACTCGCGCTTGAAGCCCTGGAGCGCGACGATGCGTTCCTTGCGCAGCACTTTCAGCGCAACACGACATCGATAGCGGGGATCATCGGCTTCGTAGACGACACCGAAGCCGCCCGCTCCGATATGCCGTACGAGCACGAAGCGCCCCAGGCTTTCCGCCAAGCGAAGCACGCCTTCGGTCCCTCATCTTCCTTGTAGCCCAAAATGGGCCACCGCAAGCGAGCCTCCGACGAGCCGAAGAGGGCGCCTCCTCGTCGAGGTTCGCGCTCCGACGAGCGGGAGGTGCGCGCCGACCAGCCCGTCGGATTTGGGGCACCACTGCGGGTGGTCGGGGCGCAGCTCCAAATCTGACAAAATCGTCGTACCATCGGTCGGCGCGGATGTATGAATCCGGCGCGAAGATCACAGCGAGGCAGCAAACGTGACGCGACTCATCGTCGAAGCGCAGGGCCAGCTCCAGTCCGAGGTGGTGACGATGACGGACGGCGAAGGAGTCCTCATCGGGCGAACTCCCGACGCCGCTCTGCTCACGAGCCAGGAGGCCATTCCCTCAGCCGCCACGGTTCGGCCGCGCGCAATCGCAGCGCCGAGCGTGTCGGGAAATCACGCGGCGGCGTGGATGCAGGATGGCAGCGTGCACCTGGTCGACCTCGACAGTCGCAACGGAACCTGGGTCCGGCTGCCGAAGGGGAAGTCGCTTCGTCTACCGGTCGGTGGCGACGTCCACGTGCGTCTGGCGTCGTCGGCCGCGTTTGCAGGCTGCGATGCTCAGCCCGATCCGCCGCGCTATCTCGATCAGAGCGATTTCGGATCGGGCGTGGCCCAGTCGGTCCGCACCTGGTTGCAGCATCACGACGTGCCGGCACGAGCCTGGGCCGCGCCGCGGGACCGGGTCGAGGCGCCGACGGGCGTGACTGCCCTTCCGCTCGCCAACGGCGATGTCCTCTTCGTTGGGGTCGAGCGCACCGCCGATGTGATGTTCCACGAGCGGATGGCGCAGGTCTCTCGCTACGTCCGCACGCAGAACGCGCTCTACGAGGCAGAGGAGAACACGCGCAGCGACGGGATGATCCTCGCCTCGCCGGGCATTCGCCAGGTTCATCGGCGCGTGGTCGAGGTGGCGATGCAGAGCCTCCCCTCGCTGATTCTGCTCGGTCCGTCGGGCACCGGAAAGGAGCGCCTCGCGCAGGCGTATCATCGCCATCTCGGCCGGCCCGGACCGCTCGTCGCGATCAACTGCGCCACGCTCAGTCGCGATCGAATGATCGCCGATCTCTTCGGCGCCGAAGCGGGTGCATACACGGACGCGAAGCGCTCCATGATGGGCGCCGTCGAGCGGGCCGACGGAGGCACGCTGTTCCTCGACGAGCTCGGCGAGCTCCCCACCGACGTGCAGCCGATGCTCCTCCGGTTCCTCGAGACCGGCGAGTACCAGCGTCTCGGAGCGACGGGCCGCCCTCGCTTCGCGGACGTCCGTGTCGTCGCGGCGACGAACCGAGATCTGCGCCAGATGGTGCGCAACGGGGCATTCCGCGAAGATCTCTTCTTCCGGCTCGCGCTGGAGATCGTCGAGGTACCACCGCTGAGCGAGCGCTTCGCCGATGTCGAGGCTTACCTCCGGAGCCGCATGCTCGGAGAGACATCGGCCTACGACGCGCTCCAGCCTGCAGCGCGCGACCTCCTGAGGGCCTACTCGTGGTCGGGCAATTTCCGCGAGGTCATGAACCTCGTTCGCCGCTTCCCCAGCCCCGCTGCGCCGGACTCGCTCGATACCGACGCCGTTCGGCGCACGCTCGAGGCCGGCTCGCTCTCGCCGCTCACGACGCCGGTCGTGCGGCCACCGCCCGCGACGTCGGGAGTGGAGAGCTGGGTGGACTGGGTAGCCGCGAGCGCTCACGCGTTCTCGCAGGCGACGGCGCAGGACGGCCCGACCACGTGGGGCGACATGTCCGCGTTCATCGAGCAGTTCCTGAAGCCCTGGGCGCTCGCCCATCTCGCCGGCGTCGCGGACGCTCGCACGATCGACGACGTCTCGATCAGTCAGATCGCCGATCGGCTCAAGGCCGATCGCGGGACGGTCATCAAGCAGCTCCGACGCTACTTCGAGTCACGAGCCTGAGCAGAGCACGCCCTGCGCGCTCAGCGGCGACGCGGTGGCGTGCGTCGATTCTCGAGCACCTCGAGATCACCCCCCTCGAGCTTCATCGTCTCTTCGGGGTTGAAAGGAACGTCCCGACCATGCACCGGGGGCCGTCCGCGATGAGCGTTTGCCGCGTGCGGCGGTGGGTGGTGGGGGACCATCGCGGGTGGTTGGGGCGCGAGCCCGGTCCCGACGACGGTCTCGCTGTCCCAGTCGTCGGTGGGCGAGCGCGCCGGAGCGGGGTGGACGTTTTGCGGGGGCGCGTGTGCACCGCGGCCTGACCGCGAAGGAGGTGCAAAACGCCGGTGCTTGCCGGGATGGAAGACCTCGGTGGGATCCTCCTCGTCGAGCGGGATGTCGTCGAGCGAGATCGGCTCGCCGTCGTCCTCCATGGACACGCTGACGTGGATCGGGATGTCGATCGAGTCGTCGCTCGGCGCGCCGAGGCCGAGCGGAGGCAGAGGAGGATCGGGCTCGCGTCCGAGCGAATCGAAGGGTGAGGGCGCGAGCTTCACCTTCACGTCGAGGCGGGTCGCGTGCTCGTCGTCGCGCGCCGACCTCATGCGGCTTTGCAATGTGGCGCTCGCCAGATCGGGACGAGCAGGCTCGCGTGCGGCCTCTTTTCGGCCGAAGCCATCGCCTCGAGCTCGGCTCGCTCGTGAGCCGCGCTCGGTGCGAGGCTCACCGCCGCGGCCGGCCGGTGCGGGTGGCTCGGAGCGACCACGTCCACCGCCGAGGACCTGGGCGCGCTTGCGCTCCTCCATCGTGGGAGGAGCGGGGATGCGTGCATGACCGGAGTCGGCGAGGTGGTGGGGCGACGGCATCAGCTCACGGAGCATCTGCTTCGCCGAGGCGTAGCGATCGGAGCGGTTCTTCGCCATCGCGCGCCGCATGATCGCCTCGAGCTCCGGAGGCGTCGCGGGGCGCACGTCGCGGATCGGGCGAGGGGTCGTGCTGATGATCGCGAGGAGGAGGGCGTTGTAGTTCGGCGCGAGGAAGGGACGCCTGCCCGCGAGCGCCTCGTACATGACGACGCCGCAGGCATAGACGTCGACGCGTCCGTCGAGGTTGCGCTCGCCGCGCGCTTGCTCCGGCGACATGTAATAGGGCGTGCCCATCACCATGCCGGTGCGCGTCAGGTCGAGCACGTCATCGCCGGTCTGGAACTCGGCCATCATCTTCGAGACGCCGAAGTCGAGCAGCTTGACGATCGGCGGACAGCCGAGGCGTCGTGCGAGGAAGATGTTCTCGGGCTTGATGTCGCGATGGACGATGCCCTTGTCGTGGGCGGCGACGAGGCCGGAGAGGACCTGGCTGATGACTTCGACGACCTCGTCGAACGGCAGCCCGCCTTCCTTCGAGATGCGCTCGGCGAGCGTCTGGCCGACGAGCTTCTCCATCACGAGGTAGGGGCTGCCGTCGTCGAGGAGCCCGAGGTCGTAGACCTCGCAGATGTTCGGATGGCCGATCGCGCCGGCGGCCCGCGCCTCCTGCTGGAAGCGCTTCACGGCGACACGCTTCTTCGCCTGTGAGGGGCTCAGCACCTTGATCGCGACCTGGCGGCTCAGGCCGATGTGCTCGCCGTCGTAGACGGTGCCCATGCCGCCTTCGCCGAGGATTCCCTTGATCCTGTAGCGACCGCCGACGGTCTGTCCGATCAGCTCGCGCTGGAAGTCGCGCGTCGACGGGAACGAGCTGGAGGTCTCGTCCGAGCGCGCGCTCGGCTGCCTGGAGACGCGGTCTCGCTGCGGATTGAACGCGAGCGGCTCCGGCGCGCGCGCGGGCGGCGGGAGCTCGCTCATGCGGCTCCGCACGTCGCTGGATCGCCCGCGCGCGACCGGGCGGGCGTTCTCGGGAAGATGAAGCCCCGTGTTCGGGCACACGCGCTCGGCCGCATCGTGCGGCATCTTGCAGTGCGGGCACCGGACGAAACGATGGCTCATGAGCGTTGCGAGACGTGGGGGAGGGCTCGAGATGGCATCCGCCGGCTCCCCCGCATTCGTGTTCGACCAGGTTAACGACTTTGCCGACCAACCCGCAACGGGCGTCGCTCGTGTGGGACGTCGTCTCCAGCGGCATCGTCGAGCGCTCGGGGAATGCGCGGCCAGCCTTGGCCCAGGTGGGACTGGCCCGTGCCCAGCGCTCGCAAGTGCGCCGCTGCCTGCTTTGGGCGGATCTCGAGGATGCTCCCTCCGTCTTCGGCCGGCTACCGATCTGGCCCTTGACCAAAGCTTGGCCGTGAATCGTACCCGTGCCCCATCTCGTGGTCGGTCACGATCGATGTCCTCGCGCATGTGCCCTTTGCGCATGTGCTCTTCGCGCCTCGACCGCCCCATGCAGAGCTCCCGCGTCACCGCACTCACGCATTGATCGCCGCGCGCCTCGGACCCGACTATGGAGGTGGCCATGCACGCCGACCATCAGGTCTTTCTCGACGCGATCGCCGCAAAACGTAAGCTCTCGGTGCGGTTCTTCGATCGCAAGAAGAACAAGGAGCGCGTGGTCACGTGCGCACCGCTCGACTTCGGCCCGCTGCGCGGCGAGCTCGAGCCGGTCGACCGCTACCAGCTCTGGGATCTCGAAGGAAAGCGGAAGCCGCTCAACATTCCTCTCCTCCCCGCCGACGTCGTCACGATGACACCGCTCGACGACACCTTCGATCCGGCGACCATCATCACGTGGGCGTTCAAGCCCGGGGCGTGGCGCGTCCCGCGCGATTGGGCCGAGTTCAGCTGACACGCCCGCGACGAAGGTATCGAGCGCGCGTGACGGCAGCGCGAGCGAGAGGCCACCGCCGATCTGGTACTTGTAGACCTCTTGAAGCTGGAGCCTCGAGCCACCGCCGACTTTGCGAACGCCGTCGCCCGCGCGCTTGGCCTGACGGACGGCAGTGGTGCGCCGCTGTCGTTCGAGGAGCCGCGCACGTCGAAGGCCCTCGACGCGCTCCTCGTGCGGCTCGGGACGGCGCTCGACGCACGACGTCCGTCGAAGCACGCGCCCTCGATCGGCGAGATCATCGGCGTGCTCGCGTGGAGTCGAGAGGGCGGGGCCGGTCAGCAGCGTGCGTGGCCAGCTCGACCGGCATCGCGGTCGGGCGCGCGGCTCGGGACGCAGCGCGCACTCGCGGAGCTGACGGAGCTGGTCGCGCAAGGGAGCTTCGATCGAACGAAGCGCGCCGAACGCGGGCGGATCCTCGCCGAGCTCATCCTCTTGTTCGATCTCGAGTCGCTCCTGAAGCCGCCGGTCGAGCCGACCTCCGATGCGGAGGAAGCGCTCCGCCGAGTGAGGAAGGCGCTCTCCGCGCGCACGTGATCGGTGCTGCCTGGCCAGCGGGGCTCTCACCCGCGCTGACCAGGCAGGGGCCGAGGTCAGAGCTTCTTGGCGACCGCCGCGATCGTGCTCCGGAACCACGCGTGCGCGGGATCGGCACGATGCCGCTCGTGCCAGACGAGCGAGATGTCGAATCCGGGGAGCCGAAGCTCGGGAGGCGGCGGGAGAACGCGCAGCCGCACCGAAGGCCCGAGCGCGCGCGCGACCCGCTCGGCCAGCGTGAGGACGACGTCGGTCCGCTCGACCAGGAACGGTGCGACGAGGAAGTGTGGAACCTCGACGGCGATCGTCCGGTGCTTGCCGAGCTTCGCGAGCGCGGTGTCGACGATGCCGCCCTGTTCGTCGCCGTGCGGTGAGATCAGCGCATGCGGGAGGGCGAGGAGTCGCTCGAGCGTGAGTCGCTTGCCGACCGTCGGATGGTCCTCGCGAACGACGCACACGAAGCGCTCCGTGATGAGCTTCTGCATGACGACGTCACTGCGATCGGCGTCGCTCGAGGCGGGCGGGCCGAGGATGACGTCGATGCCTTCGTCGTCGATCTCGTCGGCACCACGCGCGCCGAGCGTACGGAGCTGGACGCGGACATTCGGGGCCTCGCGCCAGAGCCGCGCGAGGACCGCCGGCATCAAGACCAGCTCGACGTAGTCGCTCGAGGCGATCCGGAACGTCCGCGTCGACCGAGCCGGATCGAAGCGCTCCGGAGGCGCGAGCAGCTTGGACACGTCCGCGAGCACACGCTCGAGCGGCTCGGCGAGCTCCTGCGCTCGGGGCGTGAGCGTCATCCCGGCACGCTTTCGGACGAGGAGCGGATCTCCGAGCACGACACGCAGCCGCGCGAGCGCATGGCTCATCGCTGGCTGCGTGAGCCCCATGCGTGAGGCTGCACGAGTGACATGCCGCTCGGCGAGGAGCGCGCGCAGCGCCACGAGGAGGTTCAGGTCGAGCTTCGCCAGATTCGTTTCGTGCATGGTGGGCATGAAGAGTATCGATTGGGCGAATGACGAACGGAAGCTTACTTCTCTCATCGGAGCGAACGCACGGAGCGCTCGCAGAAGAGAGGTCGATCATGTTCGTCGTCGCTGGAGTCACTGGGAACACGGGGTCGGTCGTCGCGGAGACGCTCCTCGCCGCCGGGAAGAAGGTCCGCGTGTTGGTTCGCGACTCCGCCAAGGGCGCGCCCTGGCAGGCGAAGGGAGCGGAGGTCCGCGTGCTCGCGTCGCTCGACGACGAAGCCGCGCTTGCCTCGGCGCTCGAGGGGGCCGAGGGCGCCTACCTGCTCTCGCCGCCGGACGTCGGCGCGGCGGACTTCCTCGCCCAGCGCCGCGCGACCGTGGATGCGATCGCCGCGGCGATCGATCGGAGCAACGTCGCGCACGTGGTCTTCCTCTCGTCGATTGGTGGGCAGCACGAGGGCGGAACCGGCCCGATCCGCACGGTCCATTACGGCGAGCAGCGCCTCGCCAAGACGAAGGCGAAGCTCACGTTCGTTCGCGCGGCCTACTTCCTCGAGAACTGGGCGGCGGTCGCTCCAGCGACCAAGGGCGGAAAACTGCCGTCGTTCATCCGGGCCGACCAGGCGATCCCGATGGTCGGTACGCGCGATATCGGCGCGGTCGCGGCGCGAGCGCTCCTCGAAGGTCCGCCGGCATCGCGCATCGACATCATCGAGCTCGCTGGCTCACGAGATCTCTCGCCGCGTGACGTCGCCGCGATCTTCGGCTCGCTGGTCGGTACGCAGGTCGAGGTGCAGGAGGCGCCTACCAGTGCCGTCGTCCCGACGTTCACGGGCTTCGGGATCTCGTCGTCCGTCGCTGGGCTCTTCGAGGAGATGTACGAGGGGATCGCGAACGGCAAGGTCGCCTGGGAAGGCACGAACGTGCGGGCCGTTCGCGGGACCGTGGACCCCGCGAGCGTCCTCCGCGCCTTCGTGTGAGGCTCGGCGTCGAGTCAGGGAGCTTCGGGGGTCCCGGCTGACGAGGCCTCCTCGACGGGAGCCTCGCCGGCCTCGTCGGGTGTCTCCGTCAGCCGGTCTTCCCGTGCGATCACGAGCGCTTCCTTCGCCACGCGGACGACGAGCGGTCCGAGGATGAAGCCCCAGATCCCGAAGACCGCGAGGCCTCCGAAGATGGAGACCAGAAGGATGAAGGCCGAGAGGTCCAGGCTGCCGAAACGAGCGAAGACGGGTCGCAGGAGGTTGTCGACCGATCCGATCACGAGGACGCCGATGCCGAAGAGGATCGCCGCTGAGCCGAGCTTGCCCGAGAGGGCGAGCCCGGCGGCGACGGGAACCCAGACGAGCGCGGTTCCGACCGAAGGGATCACCGACGCGAGGCAGGTGAGCATCCCGAGGACGAACGCTCGCGGAACCCCCAGCGCCAGGTATGCGATCGTGGCAACGACGCCCTGCGAGAGCCCGGTGAGCCCGACACCGACCAGGAGACCACGCCCTGTCTCGATGAACGCCTTGGCGAGGCGCTGGGTGTGGGACGGATCGATCGGCGCGTGCTTCTCGAGCCAGTCGTAGTAGTCCGGACCGTCGACGAGGAACACGTACACCGCATAGAGGAAGACGAAGAGGCCGATGAAGGCCTCGGTCGCTGCGCCGGCGATCCCGCCGAGGATGTCGAAGGCCTGCCCGCCGTGCTCCTGGAGAAGCGAGAGGATCCTCTGCGGTGACTTGAGGATGTCGATCGGCTCCGCCTCGGCTCCGCCAGCTCCGCCCGACACGAGGGATACGAGCGCGTTCTTCGCGCCGGACGAGCTCATGACGCCTTTCGCCAGGCTGACGACTCCGCGCGTGAGCGAGACGATCGTCGCCGCGAGCGGCAGCGCGATGGAGAGGACGAGACCGACGACGAGGACGCCCGCAGCACGATGGCGGCCGCCGAACGCATTCGACACCCTCGAGAGCAGCGGCCTCGCGAGGGAGGCTGCCCAGGCGGCGAGCACGAGGGACACCCAGAGCGGGACGAACGTCGCGAGCGCGGCGAGCGCGAGGGCGAGCACGAGCCAGCGGAAGGCGCGGGTCTGCTGGGGAGGGGAGAGGATCGACATCGCCACGGCACCCTACGTTCAATCGGGCGGCGCGGCGACCCGCGGCTGCATGCGCTCCAAACGGCCAACAGGCTCGAGCATGGCTTCGCTGCCGCCTCCGACCGACAGCGCGCGGCTCGTGACGCCGGCGCGGAATCGCTAGAGTGCCCTCCGTGGACACCATCGACGCGTCGGGCGCGATCAACACGATGCACAAGGGGACCTGGGCCGGCGAGCTCGGGCTCGTCGTCGTCTCGGCGACGCGCGACGAGGTCACGGCCACGATCGAGGTGCGTCCGACGCATCACCAGCCGCACGGGATCGTCCACGGCGGCGTCTACGCCGGCATCATCGAGACGCTCGCATCGATCGGCGCCGCCCTCGACGCGATGGGCAAGGGCAAGAACGTGGTGGGGCTCGAGAACCACACCTCGTTCGTCCGCGCCGTCCGCGAGGGGACGCTGCATGCCACCGCCACGCCGATCACTCGCGGGCGCCGCACACAGCTGTGGGACGTCGTCGTCCGCAACGACGAACGCGCGATCGTCGCGACGGGTCGGGTGCGCCTCCTCCTGCTCGAGCCCGACGCACAGGTCGCCGGGACCGAGCTCTCGCTCGAGCGCGACTGACGCGACGGTCAACGCTCCATTCGAGTCATCGGCGGCTCGTGAGCACGCTCGCGATCTCGTCGACACTCGCAAAGACCTCGCGTGGCGAGCTCGTCATGAGCGCATCGAGCCGGGTGAAGCCCCACGAGACGGCGCCGAACGGGATGCCGATCTTCGCAGCGGCCTCGGCGTCACGCAGCTCGTCCCCGATGCAGAGCGCTTCGTGTGAGCGCACCTTCGCCGCGTTCAGGACCTCCCGGAAGCGTGGTGCCTTGCCGAAGAGGGATGCCCCGCACGCGTAGCGTTCCACGCGCGCTGCTGCTTCCGGGCCGAGCACGCGCCGCACGTTCGCCTCCGTGTTCGAGCTGACGATCGCGATGCGCACGCCTCCGGCATGAACGCGATCCAGCATGGGCGCGATGCCGGGGAACAGGTGCAGCCGGTCGACGTCCTCGCTTGCGAGGCGTCGCATGTGGCGTGCGACGAGCGGCAACTTCCACCACGGAATGCCGAGGTGGTCGATGATCTCCCGACCGCGGAGGCCCCGCAGCATCTCGACCTCCGACTCGCTCTCGACTCTCCGGAAGCCGAAACGACCGGCGACATCGTTGAGGACGCTGGCGAACCAGGGGAACGTGTCCGCGAGCGTGCCGTCGAAGTCGAAGATGGCGAGCTTGTACGTCAATGCAGCGTCCATTCTCGAGACGGCCCTTCGCTCGGGAAGGTCGGTGTCGGGTGGGAATCGCTTCAAGCTGTGCTCCTGCTGGAAGACCGGTCCCAAAGATCGGTTGAGTCGACCGAGCCCCCATACCACCAGTGAGCTCCTCACGGACGGGATCCATCGAGCGAAGCATGGAGCGACCGCGTCACGCCGAGTAACCCTGGTCGTGAGCGGGGCGAGGTGCACTGCGGGGATCACCGGGACGAGGCGCTGGAGATCGAGAAGGAAATCGCGTCCCTACTCTGAAATGAATGCCGCAGGCACCGCATCGAGGGCGGCCACGCGTCCGAACGGCAGTGAAGAGCCTGCCCGACAGCAACTCGCTTGGGTATCGTTGGAGGCCATTCGCCGCATGCTTCGCTCTCCCGGCCGCCCGCTGCTCGCGTTTCTCGTTCCGATCCTCGCGTCCGCCGCGTGCTGGGCTCCGACGGAGATCGTCCTCCACATCGAGACCGATCTTCCCTGTGAGCAAGTGACCTCGAGCTCGGTCGCCATCGTCGTGGCCGGCTCCTCGAGCGAGCTTGCGACGGCGACTCCATCGGCTGCGTCGAGCGCGTGCACCTCGAAGGGCGCGCTGGCCGACGTGGGCTCGCTCGTCATCGTCCCTTCGGAGGACCGCTCCGCTCGGATCTCCGTGAAGGCCGTCGTCGGTGTCGAGCGGCCGACCGATGCGTGTCTGGGCGGCGAGACGGAGGGATGCATCGTGGCGCGCCGCTCCGTGAGCTTCCTCGAGCATCGATCCTTGAGGCTCGCGCTGCGCCTCGACCGAGCGTGCCTGGGCGTCGCGTGCGGTGTGGACGAGACATGCGACCGTGGCAGATGCGTTCCGCTCGACACGTGTACGGGCGAAGGCTGTGATGGCGCTCTCCCGACCGGTGATGGAGGGAGCGGGGAGCCGTTGGTCTGCGCCCAGGGGCGGGCCGACTGCGACGGTGACATGCGGAACGGCTGCGAGGCGGACCTCGGGAGCCCGGAGCACTGCGGATCATGCGGCCACGACTGCGGAGGGAGCGCGTGCACGGCGGGGAGGTGCGCGCCGCGAACGCTCGTCGGTGGCCTCGACAATCCGCGAGGCATCGCGATCGTCGCCGGCGACGTGTACGTGGGGCTCGACCTCGCCCAAGGAGCGGTGCTGCGGTGCCCGCTCGCGGGATGCACTACGCCGGACGTCGTATCGAAGGGGCACTCCCACCCGTACGCGTTGGCCAGCGAGGGGAGCTCGCTCTACTTTGGCGACGAGCAGCAGGGGGTCTTCCAGTGCACTGCGCCCGGGTGCAAGGACGTGACGAAGGTGTGCAACGAGGGCCCGCAGTCGATCGTCGTGAACGGCGGCGACGTCATCGTGGCCTCGTATGCGAACGCCTACGTGGGGCGCTGCACCCCGGGGGTGCTCAACCCGTCCTACTTTGCGCTGCCGAACGGCGAGCCGACGGTCGTTGCGCGCAGCAAGGACGCGGTCTTCTTCGGCGAGGCTCCGACGAGTGCCGAGCGGGCCGGCGGCATCGATAGCTGTCTGCTCCCTGCCGGTTGCGGCACGAGGCCGCGACCGCCGATGTTGACGCTGAGCCCGGGCAAGGGGGCTGCCAATCAGCCGACCTCGCTCGCGGTCGACGACGCCTTCGTCTACTGGACGGAGTCCGCTTCCGGGAACGTCATGCGCGTCGACAAAGCCCTGACGGGACAACCGGTGGCGATCGCCCCGGGCGTCCGGACCCGGTCCGTCGTGCTCGATGCCGAGCACGTGTACTGGATCGATCAGGGGGCGAGCGATGCGGACGGATCGATCCATCGGGCGAACAAGGACGGCACGAGCCACGTCATGCTCGCGCAGCAGGAGCGCGCGCCCTCGCAGCTCGCACTCGGGCGCGACACCGACAAGGTGAGGCGGATCTTCTGGACGTCTCGCGTCTCGCCGGGCGGCGAGGTGCGCTTCATCTCGCGCTGAGCGAAGCGAGGGTCGACGGCCGATGTGGGTTACGTCCGACCGCGGCCGCGGCCGACGAGCTTCGTGAGGCGCCGCGTGAGGCTCCTCGGGATGAGCCGGCCCGCGCTCGTCAGTGCCTTGTACTGGAGGCCCGGAATGCTGATGACGTTCCCGGTCTCGAGGTCCGCGAGGGAGGTGCGGATGACCTCGTCGACGTCCAGCCACATGAAGTCCGGGATGGTGCTCATCTCGATGCCCGCACGCTGGTGGAATTCGGTCCGGACGAATCCGGGGCACAGCGCCTGGATCCGCACCCCGGTGCCGACCAGCCCGTTCGCGAGTCCCTCCGAGAACGAGACTACGTAGGCCTTGCTCGCCGAGTAGGTCGACCCGCGCCCGGAAAGGAGCCCTGCGACGCTCGCGACGTTGATGACGCTACCACTGCCCGCGGCGATCATTGCGGGCAGCGCGGCGCGCGTGAGCTGCATGACGGCGGTCACGTTCACGTCGAGCTGCGCTTGCAGCACCGCCGGATCCGCGGTCCAGAACTCGCCCGAGGTGCCGAAGCCCGCATTGTTGACGAGGAGCTCGACCCCCTTCTCGAGACGACGACAGACCGCGCTCCGCCCCTCTTCGGTGGCGAGATCGACGGCCAGGATCTCCGATTCGGTGCCGTGACGAGAGCGCAGCTCGTCGGCCAGCGCCTGCAGTCGCTCCCGGTTTCGCGCGACGAGCACCAGATCGTATCCCCGCGCAGCGAAGGCCCTCGCGAAGCCGTCGCCGAGACCGGCGGTTGGACCCGTGACGAGCGCGACGGGGCGGGCGGCGCGGTCGGTGCTCCTCGACCGATCCTCGGGCGATGACGTCATGGCCGACACGATAGCCGAACGATGACCGCCCTACGCGACTCCTTCGGCGATGACACCGAGATCGACACGCTCCGTCCGGCGCGCACGAGCGTCCTCCGCCGGCTCGGTCGGCGCGCGCTTCATCGACGCCGATCCCACGGCGATCGCCAGCATCTTCTTCACGCGCGTGAGCACGCTCTCCTGTACGTACGGGATCCCGTACTTCGCGCAGAGCGCTTTCACCTTCGGCTGCACCTCGCGGTAACGGAGCAGCGGGAGGTCCGGCCAGATGTGGTGCTCGATCTGGTAGTTGAGCCAGAGATGCGCGAGGTCGACGGCGTCGCCGCCGACGGCATAGTTTGCCGAGCCGATGACCTGGCGGACCATCGCCTCGCCGCGCGATTGTGCTGGTGACATGAACCGGTAGAGATCCTCACCGCTGTGGTTCGGTCCGACGACCAAGAACGTGTGGAGGTTCGTCAGCGCCTCGGCGCCGACCGAGTTCGCGAGGGCGCTCGCGACGGCCCACGGGCCGAGCGGCAGGAAGGCGAGCGGGAGCAGACCGAACTCGAGAGCGGTATAGGGGAGATAGCAACGGAGCCAGAGCTCCCGCGTGTGCGTTTGCGGCGGCGATGCCGGCGCATCGGTCTTCGCGCGGCGCTTGTCGAGGCGGCCGAGCCACGCGCGTAGCGTGTTGGGGGCGTAGTAGACCGGGCGCCACGACAGCGCGAGGAGCCCCATCGCGCCGTACTTGGCGGCCTTCGGCACCTTGGCGCCGCGCAAGGACTCCGTGTTGCGTTCCAGCAGGTCGGGATCGCGTTCTTCACCCGTGTGGCTGTGGTGGAGCACGTTGTGCTCGTAGATCCACGCCTCCGGGATCATCCAGTCCGGCCAGTCGATGAAGCGGCGTGCTCCTCGCGCGAAGACCTTGCTCGTCCAGCGCGCGGGGACGTTCGGGACCTTGTCGTAACCGCGATGGCCGATGTGATGCATGAGCAGCCAGCGCGTCGAGCGACCGAACGACAGCGACGCCATGCTCAGGGGATTCGGGGCGATCCATGCGGTCGTCAGCCCGAGCGCGGTCGCGGCCCAGCCGAGCCGCTCGATCTTCCGGAGGTGAGCGAGGTCCGCTTCACCGAGCGATGCGTCGATCTCGCGACGCAGCACCTTCAGCTCGGCGAAGAAGCCTTCGAAGTCGATTGCATCGGGGTCGAACGGTGTGGGTGATGCCGCGTTCTGCACGAGGAGCGCGCGACCCTATCACCTCTGCGGGCGGTTGGCCGCGAGCTCGGCCGTGGGCCGTGCCGCCCGCCCCACGCTCGTGGAGGCGTGGAGCGGGCGCACGTGACGGATCACTTGTCGAGATCGACGACCAGGATCTTTCCGTTCTTCAGGCGGACCTCGATGCCGTCGATGGATCCTTCGAACGCCGTGTCGCTCGAGGAGGTGGAGAAGCTCACGTACTTCACCTTCTTCGTGCGGTAGTCGCGCGCGCCGGTGACGCCGGTCGGCGTGACGGGGCCCGCCTGCATGTCGGCGAGCGTGAAGTAGTTGCTTCCGGACGGCTGGTCGCCGGCTTCCGTGTTCGACTTGCGGAAGTCCCAGAACTGGAGCTGATTCGCGCCCGCTGCCGTCGAGAAGGCGTTCCAGGTGTCGACCGGCGCATTCGGGGTCTTCGCCCAGGCGAGCTGCGCGTGGAGACGCCTGCCGTACCAGGACGCGTCGTCGTTGTCGTCGTCAGCGACCGTGTAGATGATCGCCATGAAGTCGCGGTCCGCCGCCTTCTTCTTGCTGTGGACGCGGAGCGAGTCGAGATCGGCGATGGTGAACTCGCCGAGGTGGTCGCGCACACCCTTCCAGATCTCGGTCTTCGGGGTGTCGAGCGCGTCGGCGAACGTCAGGTAGAACTCGAGCTTCTCGTTCGTCTCCGCGTTCTTGGTGAAGGTCCACGAGGTCCCGGCGCCGCCCCAGGCGCCCGCGGTCGTGGTCGTGCCGTAAGTGGAGCCGTTGCCGGGCGCGTCGACCGCGAGCAGCTTGCTCTGGCTGCGCGCCACCCGGCGGAACTTCGCGTCGCCCGCGAGATCGATCGACACGCCCTTGCCGTTCTTCAGCACGACCTCGATGCCGTCGATCGAACCGTCGAAGCACGCGGCGCTCGAGTCGCTCGAGAACGAGATGTACCGGACCTGCTCGGTGCGGTAGTCGCGCGCGCCGGTGACGCCGGTAGGCGTGACCGCGCCCTTCTGCATGTCCTCGAGGCTGAAGTAGTTGTTCGACGGCTGCTCGCCGGCGTCGATGTTCGACTTGCGGAAGTCCCAGAAGCGGAGTGCGTTCGTGCCCGTCGCGGTCGAGAACGTGTTCCACGTCGATGCCGGCGCGTTGAGCGAGTCCGCCCACTCGAGGCTCGCGTGGAGCCGGCGGGCGTACCAGCTGGCGTCGTTCTCGGTGGGCGTCGTGTGCGGCACCGTGTAGACGACCATCATGAAGTCGCGCGAGGCTGCGTCGTTTCGGCGGCTATGCAGCTTGATCGAAGCGATGTCGGCGACGGTCACCTTGCCGAGATGTGCGGAGATTTCGGCGAGACCAGCGGCCTTGTCCTTCGCGTCATCCGCAGTGAATGGCAGATAGAATTCGAACTTCTCGTCCGCGGCGCCTGTGAGCGGCTTCTGGAAACGCCACGAGGTCCCTGCGCCGCCGTAGGCGTTCTTGTCCGACGCGAATCCGAACGAGGAAGGGCCATTGGGCGCCTCCTTCGCGATCACGTCTTCGACCGCGAGGGTAATCTTCTTGATCGGATCGTCTTTGGGCGCGTCGGGCGTGGCGTCCTTGGGAACGCTGCTGTCGACCGGCTCACTGTCCTTGCGCGGCCCACCGTCGTTCTCCGGCCCAGCGTCCGGATTCGGCGCGATGTCGATCGCGTCATCGCCACACGCTGCGATGCCGAGAATCGTTGCGGCCGCAAGAAGCGAAGTCACCTTCCACGTCATGCGCATATCAAGCACCCCTTTTGATGAATTTGCGCAAAGCACGCAATTCGACATCTGAACTAGATGGCATATGGGGCGGGGTCAAGGATCGTTAGCGTCTGTGAAACGAGCGCTGCGACGGCGCTCGTCGCAGGGCTGTGCCGGAATGTGCCTCGTTCGGACAGCAATGTCAGACCTGCGCTCGTGAGGATGAACGCGTTCGCGTGGCGTCTCCGCGAGCGAGGCAGGTATTTGCTTCGTCAGCCGAGCGGCTGTCATGAGCGAATCATTGATGAAATCGGCGGAGACTGCCCCGCCGGGCGACGCTCGAGTGAGCTGCGGTGCTCGAGAGATGAACGCGTTCGCTCGGTGTCGTCTCCGAGAGCGACGGTGCGTCGCTTCGTCACCCGAACGGGTGTCGCGGGCGAATCAGTGATGAAAGCCGCCGGGCGCACGCATGTAGCGGCAGGTGCACGATCCGAAGGAGCCGCACGCGGCTCACGCCGAGCGCGCTGGAGCGAGCGCCGCAGTCGCACCACTGCGGGTAGTCGGGGCGCGAGCCCCAAGGCCCTGCCCCCACTCGTCCAGCCGCACCAAGCAGCTCCCTCCCTCCGCCCAGACTCGAGGACGCCGAATGACGTCGATGCTCTCTCCGTCCCTCAACCCCATGTGCTTCTTCGCGCTCCGCGCGATTGCCTCGCTCCACGCGCCCGAAGGCCAGGCGGAGATGAGGAAGTACCGGACCGCGCTTCGCTCCACGCTCGAGGCTGCCGGCATCGACATGGGGCACGTGCTGCCTCAGGCTTGCGCGTCGTTCGCAGGCACGAAGCAGCACGCGCTCATCGTCTGGTACGATGTTGCGTGTGATGCGCTGCGCCTCTTCGCGCCGCCGGTCGACCTGCTCGACGAGACGACGGAGAGCGCTCTCCTCCTGCTCGACGGAACCGTCGCGACCGACCTCGATGCGCTCCCGATCGAAGACGTCGACGCCGTCGCGCGGATGATGGCGCTCATGGGCGTCGGCGCGGAGGACGCCGGCGAGCTCCGTGCGCACTTCGTCGCTCCGCATCTGCATCGCTACGACGAGGAGTTCACGCCGCCGTCCGTCGCGGAGCTCGAGGGCCTGTGGAAGCGCATCTTCCCGCACTACATCGGCGGCACGAGCGCGCCCCCGATCGCGCTCGACGTGTGGATTGCGCGTGCGTACGCGTTCGGTGTCGCTCACGTCGAGCGCCCCGCGCTGGTCGATGTAGGGCCGCACGCAACGGCGCGCGGACGTGCGGGCGGTCCGCAGGCCGGCCGCTCGCGCTGAGGGAGGCGGATCGAGCCCGCTCGCCGCTGGCCGGGATCAGTCGGCGTCGGTGAGCTCGGTCAGCTCGAGCTCCTCGGTCGGTGACTTCGGCACCGGCGGAGGCGGCGGGCGAATGGCGAGCACCTTGACTCGGAACTCGAGGTCCTTGTCCGCGAGCGGGTGCACGGCCTTGGCCGTGACGGTGTCGGCGTCGACCGACACGACGTTCAAGACGAGCGGGGCGCCCTGCGGGCTCTTTGCCTCGAACCGGCCGCCGACCTCGAGCTTCGCGTCGGACGGGAACGAGGCGCGCGGGATCGTCATGGCCGGCTGAGCGCTCGCGGCGCCGAAGGCCTCAGCAGCCGGGATGATGCCCTTCTTCTCGTCGCCGACGCTCATGGACACGAGGCGTGCCTCGAGGGCGTCGAGGATCTGTCCGGCGCCGTGTTTGTATTCGACGGGACCGGTCTTGCTCGAGGACTCGATGATCTCGCCTCCGCTCACGCGGAGCTCACAGTCGATGCGGACGAAGTGGCCAGCGCTCACCTTCATGGCATCGACCTTACGTGTCGTGGGCCCGGTTGCAATGATCAAGCGCTACCGGCTGATGCGCGCTCGCCATCCAGTGTCGGCATGGGGCGCACGCCTCTGGCAGGATGACCGACCCGACACGAGCCCAGGACCGGGGAAGCTCGGTCGTTCATCGCGCACGTCGATGGCCAAGGCGGGCTCGGGCCTCTGAAATCCCGTCGGGCGGACCCCGCGCTGCCCCGAGGCCTGGGTCCCCGACGACCCGGGGCGACCCGGCGTTTCGGCCCGAAGTCGCCGTCGCAGGAAAGAGGCGCTTGCCAGGAGTCCGTCTATCGGCCTAAGCGCGCAGGCACAGAATGTCGAAGCAGAAGAGCCAGCCCCGTTCACGCCGAGAACCCGCGTATCGCCTCCGCCGTTCCCCAGTCCACGGCACGGGAATGTTCGCGACACGTGCGATCCGGAAAGGCGCGCCCATCATCGAGTACGTCGGAGAGCGCATCTCGCACGAGGAAGCCGATCGACGCCACTCGACCAAGGCCGCCGACGACAACCACACCTTCCTCTTCACGGTCGACTCGAAGACGGTGATCGACGGTGGCGTCGGGGGCAACGCCGCACGGTTCATCAATCATTCGTGCGAGCCGAACTGCGAGGTCATCATCGACGATGGGCGTCTGTTCGTCGAAGCCGCACGAACGATCCGTTCGGGCGAAGAGATCGTCTATGACTACATGATCACCCGGGCGCCCGACGATGCGCCCGACCTCGAGCAAATCTTCGGCTGCCGGTGCGGAGCCGCGACCTGCCGAGGAACGATGCTCGAGCCGCGGAAGAAGCCCAAGGCGAGCAAGAAGAAGGCTGGCGGGCGGAAGTCGAAGAGCAAGGCGTCCTCGAACGGGCGGAAGCCGAAGAGCACGGCGTCCTCGAACGGGCGGAAGTCGAAGAGCACGGCGTCCTCGAACGGGCCGAAGTCGAAGAGCACGGCGTCCTCGAACGGGCCGAAGTCGAAGAGCACGGCGTCCTCGAACGGGCGCCGCGGAGCCCTTCCGCGCCGCAAGACGGGGCAGACGTCGCGCGGTCGCCGCTCGACGGCTTCGTCGTCGGGCTGATGCCGGGCGTGCCGGATCGGGGCTCGAAGGGGCCCCGACTCGGCGGCCGTCTCGTGTCATCGGGCGCCGTCGTGACGGTGTCCGGGGATGTCACGCGACTTCGCGCGAGTGCTCCCACAGGGCAGCGAGCTGAGCGCGGACATTGCTCAGCTCGGCGGTCAGCGGACTGTCCTCCGCCAGCCTGCCCGTGAGCGCGGTGAGCTGCGTCCGTCGCTCGGGCACCAGGAGATCGACGCTCGCGAGGAGCAGCAGCGTGACCACTTCGGCGTGATCGGGGCCGACCGCGGTCGTCACGTCGCGGTAGAGGGAGACCTCCTGGAACGCGGCGCGTGCGCGCGTCATGGCCTCCTCGTGAGCGCTTGCCGTTGGCGTTCGCACCTCGAGATGAGCGGTCAAGGGCATGATCGCCCGCGCGACGGCGGCGACGTTCGTCGAGGTTTCGAGCTCGGCGACGACGGAGGTGAGACGACGAGCGAGCCCGTTCCAGCTCTCGCCCTCACACTTGACGGTGAATCCGATCGCGATGCCGCGCGGGCGCGATCGCAGGACCATCCACCCGCGGGCGCGCCCGGTGGCGGGATCGACGGGCAACATGGCCTTCCAGAGCCGCTCCGCCGAGACCCAGTGAGGCGGATACTTGAACCTCGCTACATCGAGCACGAGCGCGAGGTCCTGCGCTGCGTGGTAGCCGCCTACGGGCGAGAAGTGCCCGGTTCCGGTCTGGCCAAGCGCCGCGCGATCGTAGCTGGCGATGATGACGGCATCGCCGCGCGATGCCAGGGCGAGGGTTTCGCGCCAGCGCTGGAGGTTGTCGCTGTCGGCGCGCTCGAGCGTGACCTCGGCGCCATTGCAGCGAGCGAGGCACGCGAGCTCGTCGAGATCGAGCCCGCGCTCGCGAATCTGCTCCAGCGGTACGCAGCAGTCGAGGAGCTCCTCGCCAAACCAGCGCCAAGGTCCCTTCCACAGGCGCCCTGGATCGATCGCCAGTGCGTTGAGCGTCATGACGAGGGAGCCGAGCCCGCAGTACGCCGGCTCGGACTGCGTGTGGAATTGCTCGGCGAGCGGGAAGTAGCCTTCGAGACCTCCGGCAGCGAGGGCTTCCGCGAAGACGCGCCGGCCTTCTGCCGACGAGAACGAGATCGTGTCGGTCGGCAGCGCGCGCCGGTAGAGGGTGTTGGCCATGCGCCGACACTACCGAAGCGAGTCGTTCGTCGGGAAGCCGTCGTCACGTCGCCGACGAACGCGTCGTGCCGGCCCGCGAGCTTCAGCTCGGCAGTGAGGCGGAGACCATCGCGCCACGCTGCTCCCGCGGCCTCGTGAGCGTCCACGATCGACCTCGCGGTCGCTCGCGAGGTGACAGAGGAATATTCCGATGCCGCGCGAGAGAGAGCGTAATTTCACGGGGGTCGGCCCGGTGATGGCGCTGGCACGGGCCGTGAAGGAGCAGGGCTCGAACATGCGCCTCGCGAACAAGCTTCTCGCCGCCGTCGGTCTCGCCTTCCTCATCGCCTGCGGCGCGGCGGACGCCACGGATCTCCACGCGCCCGATGAAGGAGCGCAGGGCCCTGGGACTGCGATTCCGGAAGCGGAGCGAGCGCCGGCGCCCGTCGACGCAGAGCCCGCGACGGGCGCCGAGAGCGCGCCTCCACCTCCGCCTGCGCCGACCCCGGCTCCGGCCGCGCCGCTCGTGAAGAAGGTGCTCGACGTCACGTGGTACGGACAGGAGACGTATTACTGGTGCGGACCGGGCTCGACGCGGATGGCGCTCGGCACCCGCCTCCAGAGCCCGCCGAGCCAGACCGACCTTGCGCGCTTCATGGGCACGACGGTGAACGGCACCGATCACATCGGCCTCGTCGCGAAGGCGCTCAACGCGCATTTCGGAGGTGGCGGGTACACGTCGCGGCCGATGCACGACCCGCCGACGAAGGCGCAGCGCGATCTGTTGAAGAGCGATCTGCTCGCGCGCATCGGGAGCGGCTATCCCATCGTCGCGAACGTCATCAGCGGATGGCGTCCGCCGGGATATCCGAGCGGTACAATCTATCACTACGTCGCCGTGGTCGGCTTCGACGACGGCGGGGACAAGGTGCTCATCGCGGACCCCGCGGCCGAGGGCAAGGGCGGCGGTGCGAGCTGGAACAACGTGTCGAGGACGTACTGGATCTCGCTCCAGGACCTCGGCACCTGGATCGGTGGCAAGGGCTACACCGGCTGAGCGCCTGGCCCCGGCCAGGTGAGGGCCGGCCCGGGCCAGGCCGGGACGGGGTCGATGTCCTCGAATGATGGCGTGCCCTGCGCTGGCCTGCGCGATGCAGCCGCGTAGGGAGTGGCCGTCGAACAGTCCAGCGGAAGCGCGCGGATCGATCCGATCCTCTGGGTCGGCTTCGCCTCGTGCGCCGGCGCATTGGCGACGACTGCACCGGTCACGACGCTCGTGGTGTCGCTCGTCAGCGGTCTGCTTCTCGCGCGGGTGGGCGCGCGGTGGCTCGTGCTCTGCGCGGCGCTGGCTCTCACGGTCGGGTGGGCGCGCGCGCATTTCACGGTGGCCCGCTACGAGAGCGCGCGGAGCAGTACGATCGACTCGGGTGGATGGCCTGCTCGCTGCACCGCTCGTGGGACGGTGTCGCGGTCGCCGACGATGCTAGGCGGCGGTCTTCGCCTCGAGGTGGACGCGGTCGAGGTGCGCTGCCGCGACGGTCCGTCGCCGGTCGTCCGCGGTCGCATCACGATGCATGTCCCGCTCGACGGGCAGGACGGCGAAGCGAGCCTCGCCCGCCTTGCTCGTGGTGACGAGATCTCCGCGATGGCGTCGCTAGCGCCGCCGTACCGGTTCTGGAACGACGGAGCGGGAGATCCGCGTCCGCTCTCCGCGCGGCGTGGCGTGATCCTCTCGGGTGGGGCAGAGGATGTCGTCATCGAGCACGAGGGCGCGGGCGTCGCGTGGGCGATCGATCGAGCGCGCGCGCATGTTCGGCAGCGCATCCTCGCGACGTTTCCGTCCGATACCGCCGCGATGGCGCGCGCTCTCGTGCTGGGCGAGGACGACTTGCCGGAGCAGGATCAGCACGCGTTCCGGCGGAGCGGGCTCGCCCATCTCCTCGCGGTCTCGGGCATGCACCTCGTTCTCGTCGTCATGGGGTTCGCCGCGGCGATCCGGGCGCTGCTGGTTCGCATTCCGGCCGTCGCGGCGCGGACCGACCCGGCGCGTATCGCGTCGGCGGCGGGATTGCCGGTCGCCTGGATCTACGCAGAGATCGCCGGTGGGAGCGGCTCGGCGGTACGCGCGGCGTGGATGTGCACCGTGGCGTTGCTCGCTCGCGCGCTCGCGCGGCGGACGGCGCCTTGGCGCGCGCTCGGGCTCTCGCTCGTAGCGATGTCGCTCGTCGATCCGCTCGTCGCGTTCGACCTCTCGTTCATCCTCTCGGCGCTCGCCACGAGCGGGCTTGTCGCGCTCGCGCGCCCGCTCGAAGCGCAGATGACGGCGCGGCTCCGCATCGGGGAGAGGGGGCTCCCGGTGTTCATCGTCCGGCCCCTCGCGACCACCGCGGCGGCGACGATCGCGTGCGCGCCGGTGCTCGCGACGATGGCACCGGAGCTGCCGCTGAGCGGGCTCGTCGCGAATGTCGTCGCCGTTCCGCTCGGTGAAGCCGCCGCGCTGCCGCTCTGCCTCGTGCATGCGCTCCTCGCGGCCTGGCCGGCGGCGGAGAGCGGCTGCGCTTGGGCCGCGTCGGGCGCGCTGCTCCTCGTGAGGCTCGTCGCTCGCGCGTTCACCTGGGGCGCGCTCCCGGTCCCGCCGCCGACCGCAGGGCAGCTCGGTGCGTTTGCGCTCTCGGCTGCCGGCATCGCGCTCGGCGGCCGTCGGCGCCTCTGGCTCGGGCTCGGCGCCGTCGCGATCGTGCTCCTCGAGATCGTCGAGCGAATGCGCGGCGCACCGCACGGCGTTCTGCGCGTGACGTTCCTCGACGTCGGGCAGGGCGACTCGGCGCTCGTCGATCTCCCCGACGGATCGGCGATCCTCGTCGACGGCGGTGGTCTCGTCGGGAGCCCGATCGACGTCGGTGAGCGTGCGGTCGCGCCGCTGCTCGCCGCGCGCCGTCGCGGCAAGCTCGCGGCGGCGGTGCTTTCGCATCCACACCCGGACCACTACCTCGGGCTCGCGGCCGGGCTCGCACGCGTGACGCCCGGCGCGTTCTGGGACACGGGACAAGGCGAGGCCGAAGGGACGAGCGGTGCCTACGCGGCGCTACTCGCCGATCTTCGCGGTCGCGGCGTGCCGGTGCTCGGGCCCGCGGATCTCTGCGGAGCCCGGAGGATCGGCGGTGCGGTGATCGAGGTGCTCGCGCCTTGTCCCGACGTCGTCCCCGACCGCGGAGCGAACGACAACTCGTTCGTCTTCCGCATCCGTTTCGGCGAGCGCGCCGTCCTCTTCACCGGAGACGCCGAGCACGAGGAGGAAGCGGACCTCATCGAGCGTCTGCGCGCGAAGGACGGGCTCCGCGCGGACGTCCTCAAGATCGGTCATCACGGCAGCCGGACGTCTTCGTCACCTGCGCTGCTCGAGGCGGTCTCGCCCAGCCTCGCGGTGATCTCGTGCGGTGTCCGAAATCGCTTCGGACACCCGCACGCACCGACGCTGGAGACGCTCGACCGCGCCGGCGTCCGCGTGCTCCGGACGGATCGCCACGGCAGCGTCGTCGTCACGACCGACGGCCGCTCGCTCGACGTCAAAACGATGGTGGACCCGTGAGCGCGCCGTCGCCGTCCTTCGACGTCGAGCCCGCGAAGCAGCGTTTCAGTGCCCCATGGGCCCTCGTTGAACTGCTCGCTGCTCCGAGCGCTCTTCGCTGGTGCGGACGTCAGGTCCGCTCGATCACGCCGATGTACGGCAGGTTGCGGTAGCGCTCCGCGAAGTCGAGGCCGTAGCCGACGACGAACTTGTCTTCGATCGTGAAGCCCAGGTAGTCGACCTTCACGTCGACCCGTGCGCGCGCCGGCTTGTGGAGGAGGGAGCACACCTTGACGCTCCGTGGCTGGCGCGTCCGGAAGAGATCCACCAAGTGAGCGATCGTCAGACCGGTGTCGACGATGTCCTCGACGATGATGACGTCCTCGCCGGCGATCGGCTTCGAGAGGTCCTGCGTGATCTGGACGACGCCGCTCGTCTCGGTGCCCTCGCCGTACGAGCGCACGCCGAGGAAGTCGACGCGGAGGTTGGTCTTGTCGATCGCGCGGCAGAGGTCGGACGCGAAGATGAAGCTGCCTTTGAGCACCACGACGAGGACGACCGGCCGGTCCTGATACTCCTGCGCAATCTGCGCTCCGAGCTCCTGGACACGGGCCGCAATCTCCTTCTGGGAGAGCATCGTGACGAGACGTTCGCTCATGGGTCGTGCTTTCGATTTAACGGCGTCCGAAGTAAAGAGTGTCCCTACCATGACGGAGTCGAAGCGCCTCGCGTTCCTGCAGAAGACGACCGCCGATGGGTCGACGGATCCTCTCGCCTGGTACGGCCTCGCGATGGAGTATCGCAAGTTGGAGCGCTGGGATGAAGCGCTTCAGACGTTCGCGTCGCTCCGCACGATGAAGCCGGACTACGTCGCGATGTACCTGATGTGCGGGCAGATGCTGGAGGGCATCGCCCGGCAGGACGAGGCGCGCGAATGGCTTCAGGCGGGGATCGAGCAGGCGCGTCTGAAGAACGACAGCCATGCGCTGGGCGAGCTGGAGTCGGCGCTCGACGCGCTCGACTGAGCGGCCGGCGCGCTGGGCCTCCGCGCCATGGCTACGGGCTTCGTTGCTCGTCGCTGCGGACGACGACCGACCTGATCGTGACGCTGAGCTCGTCGAAGTCGACCGGCTTGTGGAGGTACCGGTCGAAGCCGGCGGCGAGGGCCCGGACGCGATCCGAGCTCGCCGCGTAGGCCGACACCGCGATGATCGGGGTCTGCCCGCCGCTGTCCGCGGGCAGGGCGCGAACGCGGCGCGCCAGCATGAAGCCGTCCTCGTCCGGCATAGCGATGTCGGAGACGATCACGTCCGGCGCCGCTCCATGGCGGAGCAGCTCGAAGGCGCGCGCGACGCTCTCCGCTGCGGAGACGGTGGCGCCACGCTGTTCGAGCACGGCTTGCATCAGCTCGCGCGCATCATCGTCGTCTTCGACGATGAGAATCGCGAGGCTGCACAGACACCTCATCGTTCCGGTTTGTGGCATCGCTGGCGGACCGCTCGGCTCGAGCCGTCTCTCGACCCAATCTAGCGTGGTCGCCGGTTCCGACAAAACCGTCGGACAAGCGGGACGGCATGACGCAGGAGCGGCTCCGAAACGCCATCACGAACGAGATGGTCGAAGGCATCGCCGGGGACGACGCGGCGCGCCGCTGACGCGATCGCTGCAGCGACACCCGCGATTCGCCGGGCGTCGTCGCGGTGCGCTGCGAGTGGTCGCTGGTGGCGCTCAGCGACGGCGCAGGTTGGCGAGACGCGCCTTGATGCGCGCCTCCTCGCCGTGCTCGGTCGGCTCGTAGAGCGTCTCTCCGGCGAGCTCGTCGGGCAGGTACGTCTCGCCCGGTACCACGCCTTCGTCGTAGTCGTGCGCGTACTTGTAGCCGGTGCCGTAGCCCTCTTGCTTCATGAGCTTCGTGACGGCGTTTCGGAGCTTCATCGGAACGGGGAGCGCGCCGTGTTCCTCGATCAGCGCGCGCGCACGCTGCCAGGCGTTCTTGACCGCGTTCGACTTGGGGGTGCACGACAGATAGATGCACGCGTGCGTGAGCGGGTAGAGCCCCTCGGGCATGCCCATCCGCCGGAACGCCTCGTCGGCGCTCGTCACCACCATCAGCGCTCGTGGGTCCGCGTTGCCGACGTCCTCGCTCGCGAAGATGAGCATTCGCCGGAGGACGAAGAGGGGATCGTCCCCGGCGTCGAGCATCCGCATCATCCAGTACACGGCAGCGTCGGGATCCGAGCCGCGCATCGATTTGATGAAGGCGCTGACGACGTTGTAGTGCTCTTCGCCTGCCTTGTCGTAGAGGAGCGGAGCCTTCTCCTCCGAGGCGGCGAGGGTCTCGATCGTCACCGTGCTCTCGCCCTGCGCGATCGCGAAGGCGGTCGCGGTCTCGAGGGTCGTCAGCGCCCGGCGGGCGTCGCCGCGGGCGATCCGCGCGACGGCCTGCAGCGTCTCCTTCGATGCCGTGACGCCGCTCGAGCCGAGGCCGCTCTCGTGATCGGTGAGCGCGCGCTCGAGGATGGCGACGAGATGCTCCTCCTTCAGGGACTCGAGCCGGAACGCCTTGCAGCGCGAGAGCAGCGCCGCGTTCACGGAGAACGAGGGGTTCTCGGTGGTGGCGCCGATGAGCGTGATCGTGCCGGCCTCGACGTGGGGGAGGAAGGCGTCCTGCTGAGCCTTGTTGAAGCGATGGATCTCGTCGACGAAGACGATCGTGCGCTCGCCCTTGTAGTCACGCCGATCTTTCGCTGCCGCGACGATCTCGCGGAGCTCCTGGATGCTGCCGAGGACGGCCGAGAAGAGCACGAAGACCGACTTCGTCCGGGCGGCGATCACGCGTCCGAGTGTCGTCTTTCCGACGCCTGGCGGACCCCAGAGGATCATCGACGGGACGCGGTCACGGTCGATCGCCGTCGCGAGCAGCTTGCCTGCGCCGACGAGGTGCGCCTGACCGACGTAGTCCTCGATCCGCGAGGGACGCATCCGCTCGGCGAGCGGGATCGCGCCGGTGTTCGTCGCCTCACGTCGCGTGGCGGCCGCGAACAGCGTCGATTCGCCGGTCGCACCGCCCATGCCCTGTGACCTCGCTCGCGCCACGGCCGCACCCTAGCACCGTGGCCGCGCCCGACGAGGGCAGACGAGGCAGACGAACGAGCCGAGGAAATTAGCCGAGGCGAACGGTCGAGCGGGGCGCGCTTTGCTTTGCTGGCCTTTCGCAGGCTCTGCCGGTCACTCTGCTATCCTGGCTCCCCACTTCGTGCCCGCGCGCGGCTCGCCCGTCTCACTGGTCGTCGGTCTCCCATGCAACCCCTCACATCCCGTAGAGCTCGCGTCGCGGGCGCCGGACTCGCAGCGACGACGCTGGCGCTGGCGCTCTCTAGCTGTGGGGGCGACGAGCGGCCGGCCAACGATCCGTCTCACATCGTCCCTCCGGCCGCGGACATTCCCGAGCTCGAGATCCGATCGAACGGCGTCGATCGCTTCACGGTCTGCCCTCCGCCGGGTGAGCTCGGCCAGCATTGGATCCCGCAGCTCCCTCCCTGGACGCCGCCGGCGAGCGCCGCCGACGCGGGGCCGCTGCTGCCGGTCGACCAGGACTTCATCGCGCGCACGGCCGATCGCACACCGACGGAGCTCGCGGTCGAGGCGACCCACCGCGATTTCCGGAGCTGTTATCGCCGGGCGCTCGTGCGCCATCCGACGCAGGACGGACGTGTCGCGATCGTGCTGCGCGTCGGGCCACACGGCCGCGTCGCGAAGGTGGAGTCCTACGGTGCGTGTGAGCTCGCGCCGGAGGCGATCTCGTGCATGTACAGCGTCGCGCAGCGGCTTCGCTTTCCGCCTCCGCCGGAGGGTTCGGACACGGTGACGATCCCGGCGACGTTCACGTCGCGGGACGGCGTGAGGCGGACCGTGCCCACCGCGAACGACGCCTATACGGCGGCGGCGTACGTCTCGCTCGAGGCTGCGCGGCCGGCGCTGCACGAGTGCGAGGCGAGCGCGCGGCGCGAGGGACGTCCGACCCAGTCGACGGGCACCTTCACGATGGATATCGGGCCTGACGGCCGCGTGAGGAAGGCGCACGTCGACCCGTGGACGGGCGACCAGCCGCTCCTTCTCTGCGCGGCGCGGGCGCTCGAGACGCTCCGCTTCACCGCGCCAGCGGGAGGCAAGGGGACGGTCATCGCGAGACTCAATTTCAATCCGCGTCAAGGCGGCCGTTGAGCAATCGACGACGCTCGATGCGAAAGGATGCAAAACATCGAGGAGTGCGTCGCGCGTGATCGCACAGCTTGTGCTTCGCGCGTAGAGCGGGCATGAACACTTGATGGCGAGCCCGCGAGCCGTCGTGATCCCCTTCGGTGTGCCCGACGATGGTCGTGGCTTGGGGCTCGGCCTTGCGGCCCTCGTGCACAGCTTCGTGCAGATCGATGGCGAGAGCGTCGCCCTCGCGCAGCTCCTCGCTCGCAAGCCGCTATCGGACGATGACGACGGCAACGACGAAGCCGACGGCGACGTTCCAGAGCTGGACGAGAAGAGCGAGCCGTCGCCGGTCGAGGCATTCGTTCCGCCGCATGCATGGCGGGACCTCACCGGTTCGAGCGCGGCGCCGACGGGCGTGAGCTTCGTGGTCACCGGTGCGTTCGAGCCGCCTACCGACGGTCGCGGGCTGATCCAGCTCCTCGCCTTCGATACGAGGGACGGCCGTACCCGCGCGAAGGTCGAGGCCGCGGTCGACGGCGAGAGCGCCGGTAGGATCCTCATCGGGGCGTTCGAGGAGCTTTTCGCTCACATCGGCGGGGAGCTCGGGACCGCGCGCGACATCGGTGACCTCTCGTGGGAGGCGCTCGAGAGCGTCCTTCGCGCCGAGCGCTGCGCGCTCCACAATCCGGTCCGCGGAGGGCCGCATGATCGGCTCGCGGCGATGGTGCATCTCGGCCGAGCGATCGGCGATGCGCCCGAGGGCCGATTCCCCGCGATGCGTCTCGCGGCGCTCGCGCTCGACGTCGCCGTCGGCGGCAGCTCCGACCCGAAGCTCGCCGAGGCCGCGCTCCGTGCCCTCGTGCGTGCGACGGAAGATGCGCCTCGCAACGCCGATCTCATCGAGGCGCTCTCGGCGCTGAGCCTCAGGCTCGGTGATGCCGACGCCGCGGAGGCACATGCGCGCTCCGCCCTCGAGATCGAGCCCGATCGCCCGCGCATCTACGCGCTCCTCTCCGAGGCCCGTCGCTCGCGTGGCGATCTCGAGGGCTCGCTCGCGGCCATCGAAGACGGGCTTCTCCGCGGCGCGGACGATCCGCTCCTCAACACGGAGCGAGGCATCGTCCTCGCCGAGCGTGGAAACCTCGATCAGGCCGAGCGCGCATGGCGCATGGTCCTCGAGCTCAAGCCGCTCTATCCGCCCGCCTACACGAACCTCGCCTCCGCCGTGATGGAACGGAAGGACGTCGTGGCAGCCGCGCAGCTCGTGGACGACGCGCTCCAGAACGGCGCCCCGCATCCGGACGTCCTCCGGCGCGCGATCCAGCTCTCGCTCGCGGCAGAGCCCGAGGGTCTCGCGCGGGCCTCACGCGTGGCCACGCTCGCACAGGCCCTCGTCGAGCGGACACCGAACGACCCCTGGGCCAGGCTCGTCCTCGCGCGGGCGCTCGCGCTTCGCGGCGACAAGGCGTCGGCGGTGAGACGGCTCTCCGAAGTCGAGCAGCTCGCGGGAGCGACCTCGTTCGGGGCCGAGGCGCAGCGGGGCCGACTGGCGCTCGAGGACCCGCAGGTGTCGCTCGAGATCGACTCGGTCCTGCGCGCTGCGTACCAGGCGGACGCGCTCGATCTCGAGACGATCGCCGCGCGCGCGCGTGCCCTCGCGACGACGAACAACGCATGGCATGCGTGGCTCGCGGCGGGCATCGCCGAGCGGCGGCGCGAGAGGTGGCGCGCGGCGCGCGACGCGTTCGCGGAGGCTATCCGCGTGGCGCCTGGCTGTACGCCCGCACACATGGAGATCGTGGCGGCGTACGTGGCTCTCGACGACACGGAGCAGGCGCTCTTGCACGCGAAGCGCGCGTGCGAGCTCGAAGGTGAGTCGGCGCGCACGCTCGCCGTTCTCGCGACCGCGATGCTCGCCGCGGGCAAGCGCGAGGAGGCGATGAGCGCGATCGATCGCGCTCTCGAGCTCGACGCCACCGACGAGGCGAACCGCGCTCTGGCGGAGCGCATCCGAGCAGGCCGCACGCGGACGAACACGCTCACGCGTCTACGCGACATCTTCACGCGCAGGCGTCGCCGCTGACGTCCGCCCTCCGGACGCATCGCGGCGGAGTAGAGTGCGGAAGTGCAAGCGAGGGACGCCGTTGCTATCGTTCGCGGCTTGCGTGGCTCCACCAGCCGAGCGACCGTCTTCATGGTCGCCATGCTCAGCGCGACGCCCGCTTACGCGGCGCTTCCAGAGCAAGCGCGTATCGCGTGGGTGCGCGGCGAAGGGGCCGAGTCCTGCCCTGACGAGACGGCCATCCTCGCGCAGGTGGAGCGGCGGCTTGCCAACGCCGACGAGGGCCTTCAGGCGAGGAGCGTCGAGGGAATCGTTCGGCGAAGCGCGGCGGAGGTCGGCTGGACCGCGGTCATCTACGTGCGCGACGAGACCGGCGCATCGTTCGGCGTCCGTGAGATCACGAGCGACGCGTCTTCATGCGAGAGCATCGCGGCAGCGGCTGCATTGACGATCGCCCTCGCGTTCACGACGCGAAAAGGCGAGAGCGCGCCTGCTGCCGAACCGCCACGGACTGCTCCCGAGCCTGCATCGCCTCCGAAGACCAGTGGGCCGCCCGAGACCAGTGGGCCGCCCGAGCGAGCCAAGGCGGCCCCGACGCGGCACGCGTTCGGCCTCCAAGCGACCGGACGAGCTCTCTATGCGCTCGGCACATCGCCCCAACCGGCCCCGGGCGTGGCCCTCAGCGCCGTCTTGATGTCCCCTTCGGGGCGCTGGGGCGCCGAGACCGCTCTCTCTTGGTTCCCCGAGCAGCCCACGGACGACGCTCGAGCTCGTCTAGGTCTTTCAGCGGTGTCGCTAGGGCTGCGCTTTCGCCCGCTCACGTGGGGCCCCGTGTCCATCGTGCTTGGGGGCCACGTCATGGTCGGTGCGACCCACATCGTGATCTATGAGCGCCAGCCGACCCAACCCGGCGAGGTCTTGTCGCTAGCGGCGAGCGCCATGCTTGGGGCCGAGCTCAAGTTGGCGGGCCCTTTCTTCCTCGAGGTGGGCGCACAGGCGCTCGTGCCGATCCTTCGTCATCGCTTTGTCGTCGAGGGCCGTGAGTCGACGGTCTTTCGAGAGTCGGCCGTGGGCATGGTCGGCTACGGCGGTGCGGGCTTTCAGTTTTTCTAAATGGCGAACCCCCGGAAGGGGGAACTAATGGCTCGCATGACGAGCTCGTTCGTCCCATCGCACGGTCTCCTCGGGTGGCCACGGCTCCGCAGGTTCGTGCAAGGCGACACTCCGTCGGATCTCGACATCCGTGCAGTCTACGAGACGCATGGGCACTTCCTCTGGTGCACGCTCCAACGTCTCGGCGTCGCGGACATGGACCTCCACGACGCGATGCAGGAAGTCCTACTCGTCGTTCACGAGAAGCTCCCTTCGTTTCGCGGCGAGGCGAAGCTCGAGACATGGCTCTTCGCCATTTGCCTCGCGATCGCCCTGAAGGACCGGCGACGCAGAGCCCGCCACGCCAGACGGCTCACGGCGTGGTCCCTCGAATCGGGCCGCCCCGACTTCGACGCACGAACCCCCGAATCGGCGGCCATGGCTCGCGAAAGCGTCGAGCGCATCCTCGACCTCCTCGAGCCAGCAAGCCGTCTCGTGTTCGTCATGCATGAGCTCGAACACAAATCCTGCGACGAGATCGCGAGGGTGATGGGCATCCCGCTCGGCACCGTCTACTCGCGCCTCCGCGCTGCACGAATGCGCGTCCTCGCAGGGTACCAGCGTCTGGAGAAGTGCAAGACGCGTCGTGAGAGGAAACCATGAAAGAACCGGTTCGTCTTTCGGATCCCGATGGCCCGGCGCCGGAAGGACTACGGCAGCTCCTCCAGACAGCATCCGTGAACGCCGTACGTCCGATGGACGCGTCCGAGCGCGCCCTCTTCGATCGCAAGCTCAGCGAGCTCGAGGGCAAGGCTCGTCCGGGGCAGCAGTATCCGGCGGCCGCCCGACGCGTCGTGCGAGGGGCTTTCGGGGCGGCGGCCGTCGCTCTCGGCGTGGTCGTCGCGCTGCAAGGTCCGGCCTTTTTCACGCGGTCAGCGGAGAGCCCGGAGCCGGTGCCTTCGGCGCCCGTCGCGACGCCGAGCCCGCGCGCAGGCACTCCTACGGGGAGCGTGTCATCGGCGATTCCGGTGAACGACCTGCCCGCTGCGGCCACGTTCGACCCGATAGCGAACACCGCGCCGGCGAACACCGCGCCGGCAAGTCCGCGGCGTGCGTTGCCGGTCGCGCCCCGCCCGGAGGTGTCGGGATCCGCGTCTTCGGGGACATCGGACTCCTTGGCCGAAGAGCTCGCCCTCCTCGATGCCGCACGGGCCGAACGCGATCCCGACCTTACGCTCGCTGCGCTTGCCAAGCACGAGGCCCGGTTCCCAACCGGCCGACTCGCCGTGGAACGCGAGTACGTGGCCGTGCAGACCCTACGAAAGAGCGGTCGCGAGCCGGATGCACGCGTCCGCGCGCGTGCCTTGATCGAACGAGCGCCGAGCAGCGCCTACGCCGCGGAGCTCCAAGCATGGCTGGGAGAGACCCAATGAAGATCACGACCTCGAAGCTCACTCTCGTCGCTGCCGCGGCCATCGCGGGCGTGCTCTGGCTCGGATGCGCCGTCTCGCGCTCCGTCGCGTTCGAGGACTGCACAACGGGCTCTTGCGACGGCGGAGCATCGTCCGGCCCGGCCTTCACAGAGCCGGACGCGGGGCCCCCACCGGAGCCCGATACACCGATGTGCATTTCGTACGAGTGCCCGGCTCCGTACGCTACCTGTCTCGACAAGTCCGGCCTCTGCACTACGAATCTCCAAACCGATTTGAACAACTGTGGAGCGTGCGGCAAGAAATGCGCATTTCCCGATGAGGAAATCGTGCGACCCGGGTCGTTCTCTTGCACCAACGGCGAGTGTTTCCTGCAGTGCCCCGCTCTCATGGGCGACTGCAATGGGCTGCTCGAGGACGGCTGCGAGGCATTTTTACTCACGCCGGCGAACTGCGGTGCGTGCGGTATTGCCTGCAAGGAGGGAGAAATTTGCTGGAAGGGCGCGTGTGGTTGTCCTCCCGGGTATGCGCAATGCGGAAACGAGTGCAAGCAGCTCGATCGCGATGTGGACAACTGCAGCGCGTGCGGGAGCAAGTGCGAGCCTTCGGACGTGGCCCCGGGCGCGTGGCCCTGCGGGGAAGGCGTCCTTCCTCCACAGTTCGGTGCCGTCTGCAGCAACTCGTCGTGCGGCCTCGGTTGCACCAAGGGGCACTTCGATTGCAACAACGACATGTGCGGCGACGGTTGCGAGACATACGTCATGAAAGATCCCAAGAACTGCGGCGCATGCGGGCACGCCTGCTTGCCCGAACAAGAGTGCGTGGGAGGGATATGCGTGTGCGAAGATCCGGGTCATATCAAATGCCCGAATGGTTGTATCGATCCGATGAGCGATCCGCAAAACTGCGGCAATTGCAACAACGCTTGTCCGGGGTATCCGGGTTTTCCTGACGGGCAGCGCGGCTTTCCGATCTGCGAGCTCGGGCGATGTTCGTTTTACTGTCCGCCCGGCCGAGCCGATTGCGATGGCCGAATCGCCAATGGCTGTGAGGTCGATCTCATGGTCGATCCGCTGAACTGCGGGGGTTGCGGCGTACATTGCGATCTCGAAAACGGCCAGCCATGCGCCGAGGGGCGCTGTCTGACGAAGCCCTGCGACGTGCCGGACGCGGGAGGGGTGTTCTGATGGGCAGCGGCACTCACGCGAGACTCTCGCTCGTCGCGCTCCTCGCCACGACCGGTATCGCCCGAGTAGTCGCGAGTTGCGCAGAGAGCGCGCCTCCGGCCGAGGGGCCGCTCGATGCGGGCGATACGGGCGATATGGCGGAGTCGGGAACGGTCCTCCCGCCGCCGGCCGACTCCTGCGGGGCGGGCACCTGGTGCCGGGTCGAGCTCCCTTCCACGCGGGTTTCCCTCAACGGAGTCTGGGGATCGGGACCGGAGGACGTGTGGATCGCCGGCAGCCCTCACATCACGATTCATTGGGACGGAAAGCGGTTCGTCAGGACGACGGTCGATACTCGAAAGGCGCTATCCGGCATCTGGGGCAGCGGGAAAGGCGACGTTTGGGCATTCAGCACGAGCCAAACGATGTGGCACAGCCAGGGATTCGACGGTGACGACGCTGGATGGTCGCGTTCCTCCGAAACGACTGGGCTCACTAATCCGGACAAAAGGCCGACCCCCATCCTCGCGATGTGGGGAACGAGCGCGAGCGACGTGTGGGCGGTCGGAACGGCGATGATCGGCTTCGATCACCAGTGGTGGCCATCGGTTCTTCACTGTGACGGATGGCGTGATGGTGAGCCGAACTGGCAACCCTCGGATACGAGCTTCGGGGACGCGCCCAGGCCCGAGCAGATTACGTTCAACGCGATCCATGGAAACGCCAGCTCGGGAGTATGGATCGTGGGCAACGGCGGCAAAGCGCGTTACTCGGCAGGCTGGAACGACGACCGTACGGCATGGACGCCGGTCAACAGCCACTCGACGAGGAACCTCAACGCCGTATGGTGCAGCCCCGACGCCGATGTGTGGGCCGCGGGGGAGGGGGGATCGATGCACCGCTTCACCCGCGCCGACGGCGGCGAATACGCCGCGCTGACGGTCGACGTGCCGACGACCGCGGTGCTGCGGGCGCTCTGGGGGTTCGCAGCCGATGATGTCTGGGCGGTCGGAGACGCAGGTTCGATCTTGCATTGGGACGGAAAGGCGTGGACCACGGACGGGTCGATCCAGGGCCTGACGGAGGATCTTTTCGCGATCTGGGGATCGAGCACGGACGATATCTGGATCGCAGGACGGGGCGTCCTCCTTCACAAGGGCAGCGCGAGCTTGCCGCGGGAGATCAAATGAGGTCCGCCTTGACTCTCGGTGCCGTCGCGATCGCGGCCGCCACCACGCTCGTTCATTGCGCCTCCCAGGACGTGCGCCTAGGTACCGTCGAGGACGCGGGGCGGAGCGACGATGCAGCGAGCGAAGCCGAGGCAGACGCTGGCGCCGACGTATCGGACGCCGCGACGGAAGACGAATACGACATTCCGGACGGCTCGGTGATCTGCGAGGCCTCTCCATGCGTCGTTGCCCTTGGCGGAAGCTTCGGCGTCGCATCCTATGGATCATTTTGCGCGCTCCTCGACGACAAGACCGTGCAGTGCTGGGGCAGCAATCTTCAGATGAGGCTCGGATACGAGTCGGATGAACTTGCCTTCGACATTCTTCCGATGAGCTCGGCGCCGCATCGAGTCTCGAACCTCTCCGGCGTCACGAGCATGAGCGTCGGCGGCGACAACACTTGCGCGCGCAAGGAAGACGGCAGCGTTCTTTGCTGGGGCCTATCCGATCTCGTCGGTGCGGGAATGAGCCCCGATGCAGGGCCCCCGCCCGCTTCGGGTGCTCTGCCGACCCGAATGGATCTCGTCCCTCTGGCCAAGGACGTCGCGGTCGGAGCGCGGACGGCGTGCGTCAGGAGCGCCAGCGGTGGCCTCTCGTGTTGGGGCAATAACGCTACCTTCCAGCTCGCCCGTCGCCCGAGCGAGCCGCTCGCAGGTCCCTCGGAGATCCCGGTGGGCGGCCGGTCCATCGCGCTCGCCGCTCCGGGCGCCGACTCGATGTTCGCGATCACGACGAGCGGGGAGCTGGTGTCCTGGGGCAAAAATGATTGCCCGGGCTCTTTGTCCTGCACCTACTTGCTCGGCCGCGATACATCGGAAGATCCGGACCCGGTCCCGGCGCTCGTCCCGGGCCTGTCGAAGGTGCGCGCGGTCGCGACGACACAGAAGCATACATGCGCGGTCGCCGGACGGTACGTCGAGTGTTGGGGCGACAACAACGACGGTCAGCTTGGACGTGGCGCCCCCGGCGACGTATCCATGCTTCCGGCGCCTACCATCCTCGCGCGCGTCACCGATGCCGAGGACGCGGGCCTACCTCACCGCGCCGACATCCCACTCCAGATCGCAGCCAGCGGCATGCAAACCTGCGCCGTCATGGGCAGTGGACGCGTCTATTGCTGGGGCCCGGAGCAGCCACTACATGAAAGGGGGCGACCGATCCGCGTGGATGGCCTGAGCGGCCCTGCCGTGGCACTCTCGCTGCAAGGCTGGACATCATGTGCGCTCCTGCGCTCGGGCGTCGTGGAGTGCTGGGGAGGGAACCTCCTCGGCTCTTTGGGGAGAGGCATCGATGATGGCATCCTTGATACGGAGTGGGTCGATATGCAGCCCGCGCCCGTAAACTTTGAGCGATAGGAGATAGGGGTCGATGTTTCATCGCACGGTCTATGGTTCACTATCG